>JGI2924J29684_1078153_pt1 | contig 33405 bp, 27 predicted proteins | sample BenlonsequencITS_FD_29684 | JGI IMG/M metagenome (IMG submission 29684)
CCCGGCGAGCCACTTCTTCCAGCAGCTCGACGCTGCGCGGATGCAAGGCACCGGTTTCCTTGTTCAGGAAAAACGCCATCGGAACGCCCCACTGGCGCTGCCGCGACAGGGTCCAGTCAGGACGGTCCGCAATCATGTTGTACAGCCGCTGCTTGCCCCAGGCCGGATAGAACTTGGTGGCCTCGACGCCTTCCAGCGCGACTTCGCGCAGGGTCTTGCCGCCGTCGGCCGGGACCTTATCCATGCCGGCGAACCACTGCGAGGTGGCGCGGTAGATGATCGGGGTCTTGTGGCGCCAGCAGTGCATATAGCTGTGGGCGTGGCGGGTCTGGCGCAGCAGCGAGCCGGCGGCGTCCAGTGCCTTGATGATCTGCGGATTGGCCTCCCAGATCATCAGACCGCCGAACAGCGGCAGGCCGGGGACATAATGACCGTCCCCCATCACCGGGCTGATGATCTCGTCATCGGTCAGACCGTGGGCCTTGCAGGACTGGAAATCTTCCACGCCATAGGCCGGCGCCGAATGGACGATGCCGGTACCGGTATCCAGGGTGACATAGTCGGCCAGATAGATCGGCGAAGTGCGGGCATAGCCCGGGTCGGCCGCATACAGCGGATGACGGAAACGCAGCTCGGACAGCGCCGCACCCGGCGCCGAAGCAATCACTTCGCCACTGAGGCCGTAGTCGGCCAGGCAGGTCTCGACCCGGTCACGAGCCAGCAGCAGCAAGCCACGCTCGGTGCTGACCAGACTGTATTCGAATTCGGGATGGACATTCAGGGCCTGATTGGCCGGCAGGGTCCAGGGAGTGGTGGTCCAGATCACGATCTGGCCCGTCGCGGCCGGCAGTTCGGCCAGGCCGAAAGCCTTGGCCACCGCCTGCGGATCGTCGAAGGCAAAGCCGACATCGACGGTGCTGTCGGTGCGGTCGTGGTATTCGACTTCGGCCTCGGCCAGCGCCGAACCGCAGTCGAAACACCAGTTGACCGGCTTCAGACCACGGTAGATATAGCCCTTCTTCAGCAGCTCGGCCAGAGCCCGCAATTCTCCGGCCTCGTTGACCGGATTCATGGTCAGATAGGGGTTCTTCCAGTCGGCCAGCACGCCCAGACGCTGGAAATCGCCCTTCTGGCGGTCCACCTGCTGCTGGGCATAGGCACGAGCCTTGGACAGCACTTCAGCCGTGGGCAGGCCTTTGCCGTACTGCTTTTCGATCTGGATCTCGATCGGCATGCCATGGCAGTCCCAGCCCGGCACGTAGGGCGCATGGAAGCCGGCCATCACCTTGGACTTGACCACTACGTCCTTGAGGATCTTGTTGATCGCGTGGCCGAGATGGATCACGCCGTTGGCATAGGGCGGACCGTCATGCAGCAGGAACACCGGACGCGAACGGGTGCGCGCCTGGATCTGGGCATAGCGATCGACCTCGCTCCACTGCGCCAGCCAGCCGGGCTCGCGCTTGGGCAGGTCACCGCGCATCGGGAAGGCCGTCTGCGGCAGATTGATCGTGCTTTTGTAGTCCATGCTCATGCTTGCAACCGTTGTGGTCGATCCGGGCGCCGGGGACCGGCCCAGCGCCGCCCCGTCGAGGAATCAGGAATTGATCAAAATCGGGCTCATGCCCAACACTTCGCGGGCGGCCTTTTCATCCAGGCGCATCTGCACCTTGAGGGCGTCGAGTCCGTCGAATTTCTCTTCATTGCGCAATTTGGCGACAAACTCAACTGCGATGCGACGACCGTACAGGTCACCGCTGAAGTCGAACAGGTGTGCTTCCAGCAGCGGCTCAGCCACTTCGTTGACGGTCGGGCGCACGCCAAGGCTGGCAACCCCCGGCCAGCTGCAGGGCCCGTCGCCCACTCCGATCCGCACCGCGAAAATGCCCTGGATCGGACTGACCCGACGCCGCAGATGCACATTGGCCGTGGGATAGCCCAAGGTCCGTCCCAGCTGCTGACCACGCTCGACCCGGCCGGCGATGACAAAAGGCCGGCCCAGCAGCTTGGCCGCACCCTGAAAGTTTCCGTCCTGCAAGGCCTGGCGGATCTGTGTGGAGGAAATGCGCTCGCCGGCCAGACTCACGGTCGGCAACGCCTGCGCCACAAAACCCAACTCGGCGCCAAGCTGCTGCAGCAAGGCCAGATCCCCATGCCTGCCATGGCCGAAACGGAAACCTTCGCCCACCCAGACTTCGCGGGCATTCAAGCGTCCGACCAGAATCTGGCGAACAAAGGTTTCGGCCGACATCTCGCGCAGTTCGCGATTGAAGCGCAGCATCAGCCCGGTTTCGATACCTACTCCGGACATGCTGTCGATCCGCTCGCGCAAGGTCGACAGGCGCGCCACCGGAGTCGTCGAGAAAAAAGCACGGGGCAGCGGCTCGAAACTGATGGCCGCCGCCACGAGCCCTCGTTCGTCCGCACGTCGGCGGACCAGGGCCAGCAGCGCCTGATGACCACGATGCAGACCATCGAAAACTCCGATGGCCACCACACTTCCGGCGGGCGCCAGCGACGATCCCGCAATGTCACGCTGCAACCGCAAAGTCATGCGTGGAGACCCACTCCAGCGCCCAGCGGCATGCCTGCGGGCCGGACTCGCGTCGCCCCCGGGATGCCGCCTGCGGCCATGAATAAGTAAAAAAACCGAGCCATCACATCAGTATAGCCCCATAACCTGCCCAGACAACGATATTCGGTTGCCGGCGGCCGATCACAAGCCTGCGCCCTCATTGCCCCTTCAACTCGCGCAGTCGAAAGCCCATCGCCAGCAAGGTCGCCCCGTAAGTCGCCGCGCCGGCACCTACCAGAGCCAGCAGATGCAGGCCGCGCACCAGCCAGGAAGCGCCATCCCAGCCCGACCACAGCCAGCGCCCCAGCAGCAGGACCAGCACCATCGTCGCACTGGCCGTGGCCAGCCGCAGCAGATGTCGCCGCCAACCCGGCTGCAGCGCGTAGACGCCGGACTTTTTCAGACTGCGCCACAACAGGCCAAGATTCAGGTAGCTGGCCACCGCACTGGCCAGGCCCAGAGCCAGATGCAGACCGGGCACCTGGGTCAGGCCGAGCCGCCATGATTGATGCAAGAGCGCCGACGGTGCCCAGCACACAAACAGTACGGCGAGGAACAGCAGGTTCAGGCCCATATTGGCCACCATCGAGGCTACCCCTGCGCGAACCGGGGTACGGGTGTCCTGGCGTGCATAAAAGGCCGGCAGCAGCACCTTGACCAGCGCAAAGGCCGGCAGGCCGAAGCTGAGCGCCGAAATCGACAGCGTCGTCATCTGGCTCTGAAAGGCATGGAAATGCCCGTACTGGAACAAGGTTGTCACCAACGGCCGGGCCAGCAGCAGCAATCCGAACATCGCCGGCACTGCGATCAGGGTGGCCGTGCGCAGCCCCCAGTCCAGCGCCCGCGAGAAACCCTCATGATCGGTACTGACATGATGCCGCGACAAGGCCGGCAGGATCACCGTACCCAAGGCCACTCCGAACACGCCCAGCGGCAGCTCCAGAAACCGGTCGGCCTGGGACAGGAAGCTCTGCGAGCCCGTCATCAGAAACGAGGCGATCACGGTATCCAGCAGCAGATTGACCTGAGCGACCGAGGAGCCGAACAGCGTCGGCACCATCAGCTTCATGATCTTGCGGACCTGGGCATGGCCCCAGCCCCAGCGGGGGCGCACCAGCAAGCCCAGCCTGGCCAGCCCGGGCATCAGAAACAGCAGCTGCAGCACACCGGCGACCAGAATGGCCCAGCCCATGGCCAGAATCGGCGTATGCAGCCGCGGCGCCAGCCACAGCGCCGCGGCGATCATGCACAGGTTCAGGATCACGGGCACCAAGGCCGGCATCGCGAAACGCTGATAACTGTTGAGGGCCCCGCCGGCCAGCGCCGTCAAGGACACGAACAACAGAAACGGAAAGGTCAGCCGCAGCAATTCCACGGTCAGGCCGAAGCGCTCCGGATGCTCCAGCGCGCCGGGCGTAAACAGCCCGACCACCTGCGGGGCGAAGATCACGCCCAGCGCCACCACGATCAGCAACACTCCGCCCAGCGCCCCCTGCACCCGGCCCATCAGCGCTTTCAGATCGGCTTCGCTGCCGCGTTCCTTGACCTCGGTAAACACCGGCACAAAGGCAGTCGAAAACGAACCCTCGGCAAACAGGCGGCGCATGAAGTTCGGAATCCGGAACGCCACCCAGAAGGCATCGGTGGCCGCGCTGGCGCCAAAGGCATAGCTGATGGACTGGTCACGGACCAGGCCCAGCACCCGCGAAATCATCGTCATGCTGCTGAAAGACAGCAGACCACGGAGCATGGAATGGGATTTCATCTGGATTTCATGGATAATCGGAAAACTGCACGGCGGACAACGCACCCCTCCGAAACTGGAGCCGGTACCGGTTGAGACCGCTTAGTCTGCCAGCGATCGGACCACAAAGGGTGGCCTGATCATGGCAGACGCAGATACCGACCGCAGCCAGCCGCCGATCCGTCGCCAAGCACTTGACGCGAGGCGATTTCGGGCAGATAATTTCGGTCTTTTTTAAATCCAGCCCAACCGATTTCGGAGTTCTACCTTGGCCAACATCAAGTCCGCGAAGAAGCGCGCGCGCCAGTCCGAGCAGCGCCGCCTGCGCAACGTGAGCGCCCGTTCCATGGTGCGCACCGCACTCAAGAAGGTCATCAAGGCCATCGAAGCCAAAGACAAGGCAGCCGCCACGGCCGCTTTTGCCGATGCGCAGCCGGTCATGGATCGTTACGCCGCTCGCGGTCTGATCCACAAGAACAAGGCTGCCCGTCACAAGAGCCGTCTGAACGCCAAGATCCGCGAACTGGCCTGAGGCCGGTTTTCGTGCCGGACGGTTTCCGATAGCCTCGGATACCGGCTCGGCGCGATGCGTTCAGCGCGAGCTGATCTGCAGTGATCGACCCGAAGACCGGCGCAAGCCGGTCTTTTTCGTGTGTCCGCACGGCGACACCGGCACGGCATTCAGGACTGGGCACGCCCTCTCCGCCAATACCCCATGCAGCTGATGGCCTGGCGAGCCAGGCCCGCATCGATCCACTGCCTCCGCAGTGTCGAGACCAGACCGGCCTCCGCGGCCATCCAGACATAATCGGCGCCACCGCCGGGCACCGCCAGTTCCCATATGGGCATCTCCCCTGCCTCGCGGTTGTCCACTACCCGCGGCAGCGGCCGGCCCAGGCTGGCTGCCAACGCAGCCTGCAAGGCATCGCCATAAGCACGCTGCCGCCGCCCGAGATGGCGCGGATACCAATAGACCTCGGCCCCCTGGCCCAGCGGCAACTGCAGCTGGTCGTCGACTTCGGGAACCTCCAGCAAGGCGGTCAGCTGGACGCCTGAAGCCATCTGAGACAGCGACTCGATGATGGCCGCGGCTGCCGGCAGCCCGCATTCATCCGCCAACAGCCATATCCGCTCCGCCTCGGGCGGCAGGCGCCAGGTATAACCACGCCCCCAGCGAGCCTGCAACGGGGCATACAGCACCAGTGCATCACCGACTCCGGCCCGCTGCGCCCAGCAGGAGGCCGGGCCTTGATCACCATGCAGGGCGAAGTCGATCACCACGGCGGACCGGGAAGGCTCGACGGCGCGCACCGTGAATGTCCGCATCGGCAGCCGCTGGCTCGACGGCTGCGCCAGATAGCGCGCATACCAGTCCTCGCCGCGCGGCAGGCCGGCCAAGGCTGACGGTGTCGAGGGGAAAAAGACTTTCAGATACAGATCCGGGGCCGGATGACTGATCTGATCCAGCGCCTCGCCTCCCAGCACGAAGCGGCGCAGCGACGACGACAGACACTGCCGCTCGAGCACCGATACATCGAAGAAACGATAGCCATCCATGCATCGCGGCCTCCCTGCTGACACCGATTTCACAAAAATACTATTGACACTCATTCTCATCCACACCAAGGTGGATTCGCAAGCCGCCTACGCCGTTGCCGCCTGCCCGCACGCCAGGCCAGCCCATGCCAGAACATCGCCATGCCCGCAGGAATGATCGACGTCCATGCGTCCACTCCATCCAGGGAGATCACGCATGGCCTGTCACCTGCCGGCTGATCAAGCACGACCCATCCTCCGCCGCCTGACTTCCGGCCAGGCCTCCGACGGACCTGCTCCCGGAAACGCCTTGATGAAGACGAATGCATGTCTCGATCCGGACCTCCCGCCACCGGCTCCTGCTCTGGTCGCCGACGCACTGCTCGATCGGCAGGGACTGGACACTTACCAGGCCGCGCTGACCGCCGCCATCGGCATGGTGACCCGGCAATGGAGCAGCCTGCAAGCGCCCTGCCACGGCATCAGCCGACCTTCACTGCAGGCGATGATCGACCGCGTCGATCTGGACAGCCCCCTGGGCGACCTGCAGGCCGCCATGCACGAGGCCGGTGGCCTTTATCTGCACGAAGCCATGTATTTCCACCATCCGCACTACCTGGCCCATCTGAATTGCCCGGTACTGGTGGCCCCGCTGGCGGCTGAAGTGATCCTGTCCGCCGTCAATTCATCCATGGATACTTGGGACCAGAGCCTGGGCGCCAGCCTGATCGAACAGAAGCTGATGCATTGGACCGCCAACCGTTGCGGCCTGCCGCCGGCGCAGGCCGACGGGGTGATGACCAGCGGCGGCAGCCAGTCGAATCTGATGGCGATGCTGCTGGCCCGCGATATGGCCGCCGCACGGCTCGAACCACGCGCCCCGGTCCGGCGCCACGGGTTGCCGGAGTCGTTCCGGCGCATGCGGATCCTGGCCGCCGACACCACTCATTTCAGCATCCACAAGGCCGCCGCCCTGCTCGGCCTGGGCGAGCGCGCAGTGATCGAGATCGCCACCGACGACCAGGGCCGGTTGACTCCGGTGGCCGTCGAACAGGCGCTCGCCCATTGCCGGGAGCGTGCCTGGATCCCCATCGTGCTGGCAGCCACCGCCGGCACCACCGATATGGGCAGCATCGACCCGCTGCCCGAGCTGGCCGATATCTGCCGACGGCATGCACTGCGTCTGCATGTGGATGCCGCCTATGGCGGCGGCCTGCTGGCATCGCCACACCATCGCCAGCGACTGGCCGGCATCGAAGCGGCCGACTCGATCACCATCGATTATCACAAGTCCTGGTTCCAGCCGGTCAGCTGCAGTGCCTTTCTGGTCCGCGAGCGCCGCGACTGGGAATGGCTGACCTGGCATGCCGATTACCTCAATCCGGCCAGCCAGATCCGGCCCGGCTGTCCCAACCTCGTCGACAAGAGCCTGCAGACCACCCGGCGTTTCGATGCCTTCAAATTGTGGCTGAGCCTGCGTGGCCCCGGCCCGGAAGCCATCGGCCAGCTGTTCGACCAGGTGATCGAGCTGGCTGGCCACTGCCACCAATGGCTGCGGCAGCAAGACGATATCCAGCTGGCCACTTCACAGCCGCCCATGCTCAGCACCCTGCTGTTCCGCTACTGCCCGGCCGGCATGCATGACGAAGCGGCCATCGACCGGCTGAACCAGCGCATCCGCGAGGCTCTGCTGGCTTCCGGAGAAGCCGTGCTGGGCGGTACCCGTCGGCGGCGGCGTCATTATCTGAAATTCACCCTGCTCAATCCCCGAACCACACTGGCTGACCTGCAGCAGATCCTGACGCTGATCCGGCACCATGCCGGAAACCTGTCGACCAACGACCAGCCTCTGGCTGCCGGACCTCCAGACGCATGAATGCCGACGCGACCACGATCCACGACTTCGCCGGCATCGGCATCGGCCCCTTCAATCTGGGACTGGCCTGCCTGACCCGGCCGATTCCCGAGCTGCAAGGCCTGTTTCTGGACCAACGACCGGACTTCGACTGGCACCCCGGCCTGATGCTGCCGGGCACCACCTTGCAGACCCCGTTTCTGGCCGATCTGGTCAGCCTGGCCGATCCCACCCATCCCTTGAGTTTCCTCAATTACCTGAAACGGCATCAGCGGCTCTACCCCTTCTATATCCGCGAGGATTTCTTCGTGCTGCGCCGTGAATACAACCAGTATTGCCAGTGGGCCGCCCAGCAATGCCCGCAGCTGCGCTTCGGCCATGCCCTGCAGTCGGTCAGCCACGAAGCGGCACGCGGTCTGTATCGGCTGCAGGGCATGGCACGCGAACCGGGATCAACCACCGCCACGGCTTTCGACTTCCTGGCCCGGCGGCTGGTGCTCGGCATCGGCAGCGAGCCCTGGCTGCCGGCCTGCTGCCGGCCCTGGGCCGGACACCTGAGCCACAGCGCGGACTATCTGTCCCACAAGGCCGCACTGCAGCGGCGCTCGCACATCACGATTGTCGGCGGTGGCCAGAGTGCCGCGGAAATCTTCCATGACCTGCTGCAGGAACAACCGGCCCATGGCTACCGGCTGACCTGGCTGACCCGCTCGCCGCGCTTCGTGCCGCTGGAGTACACCCGGCTGACCCTGGAAATGACGTCTCCGGACTACATCGACTATTTTCATGCCCTGCCGGAGACGACCCGGGATCATCTGCTGGCCGGGCAAAGCCATTTGTACAAGGCCATCAATGCCAGCCTGATCAATGCCATCTACAAGCTGATGTACCAGCACAGCGTCGAAGGCCTGAGCGCCCCCTGCCTGCTGACCGGTACCGAGCTGCGTGAGTGTCGACATGATCCGGCAACCAAGAGATTCCACTTGCAGCTGTGGCAGCGCGAGAGCGGACAAGGCTTCTCTCTGGACACCGAAGGCCTGGTGCTGGCCACCGGCTACCGCCCACGTCATGCCGACTTCCTGGCACCGATCGAAGACCGTATCGCCCGTGACAGCCAGGGCCGCTATCAGGTTGCCCGCAATTACAGCGTCGATCATCAGGGCGACGAAATCTTCGTGCAGAATGCCGCCTTGCACAGCCATGGCCTGGCCAGCCCGGATCTGGGCATGGCCTGCCACCACAACACCTGCATCATCGAGGCCATGCTGGGGCGGCCCTGGTACCCCGTCGAGCCGCGGATTGCCTATCAGACCTTCGGTCCGCTCGTTCCAGCCGATCACGGCATACCGGCAGGGCCGCCCGCATGAACTCGCCGATCCTCCTCCCGCCGTCGTCTCGAGAGGTTTTGGTCCGGATTCCAGCCCTGAGCAGCCACGTCTCGGCGGACGGGTTTTCCTTGCGCCCCATCCAGCCGGAGGCTGATGCCGACTGGCTGCATGACTGGCTGCATCGCGACTATGCCCGCTTCTGGGGGCTGGGCCAGGCTTCGCCGGACGAGATCCGCAAGGTCTACCAGACCCTCCAGGACTCGGACCACAGTCGCGCCTATCTTGGTCGACGGGATGGTCGGCCGGCCTTTCTGCTGGAACATTATCTGCCGTCGCTGAGTGCTCTGGGCGGGCATTACCCGGTGCGTACCGGCGATCATGGCATCCATTTCGCACTGGCCCCGGTGCAGAAGCCGCGCCACGGTTTCAGCATCGAAGCGCTGCTGGCCATTCTGGAAATCATCTTCCGCGACACCCATGCCCGCCGCGTGGTAGTGGAACCGGACATCCGCAATCTCAAGATCCATATCCTCAATTTCCGGGCAGGCTTCCGCTACGTCGGGCTGCTGAAACTCGCCGACAAGAACGCCTGTCTCGGCTTCTGCAGCCGCCGCCAGTTCCAGGCAGCTCGCCAACGCCATCAAGAGGCCTGCCCATGACCAAAGACGCTGCCATGGACGGCTCATCCACCGCGACCAGCATCCGCCACCTCGATCCGGCGCACTGGGAGATGGCCAATCGTCAGCTGCTGGCCAAGGCACTGGCCGAGTTCAGCCACGAAGACCTGCTGCATCCCTTGCCGTCGACGGCAGGCTCGTCAGGTGACGAATACCGTCTCGGCACTCCCGACGGGCTCGTTCTGTATCGCTTCCGCGCCCGACGCTACGCACTGGCCCACTGGCGGGTCGATCCGGCCTCGCTGTGCAGGACAAAAGCCGGGCAGACCGCACCGATCGAACTGATGGAGTTCCTGCTGGAATTCCGGGAGATGCTCGGCCTAGGGCCCGAAGTGCTGCCCGTCTATATGGAAGAAATCAGCAGCACCCTGGCCGCCGCCTGCTATCAGCTGGAATACCCGGCCCTGGATGCACCCGCCCTGGCCATGGCCGATTTCCAGAGCATCGAGGCCGGCATGCGTGAAGGCCATCCGGCCTTTGTCGCCAATCACGGCCGTGTCGGCTTCGGACTGGATGACCATCAACGGTATGCGCCGGAGAGCGCTCGCCCGCAGTCCTTGCTGTGGCTGGCCGTGCATCGGCGCCATGCGCGCTTTGATGCCATTGCCGGACTCGATCATGCCAGCTTGCTGCTGCAGGAGCTGGGCCCGGAAACCATCCGGCGTTTCAGCCGCCAGTTGCAGTCCGCCGGCAGCGAAGCCGGAGACTATCTGTGGATGCCGGTGCATCCCTGGCAGTGGCAGCACAAGATCGCCACCGCCTTCGCCGCCGATATCGCCCGGCGTGACATCATTCCGCTGGGCCTGGGCGAGGATCGCTACCAGGCCCAGCAATCGATCCGGACCTGGTTCAACCGCAGCCATCCGCAGCGCGCCTACGTCAAGACGGCCTTGTCCATCCTCAATATGGGCTTTATGCGTGGTCTGTCCGCCGAATACATGGTCAGCACACCGGCCATCAACCAATGGCTGGCCCGCCTGATCCATCAGGATCCGGTGCTGCGCCAACTGGAGTTCGATATCCTCAGAGAGGTCGCTGCCATCGGCTATCGACAGCCGCAATACCAGCAGGCCACGTCGGCGGGATCAGCTTATCGCAAGATGCTGGCCGCCTTGTGGCGGGAAAGTCCGGTGCCGCGCCTGCAAGCCGGCCAGCGACTGATGACGATGGCGGCACTGCTGCATCTGGATCGCCATGGCCAGTCGCTGCTCGCCGCTCTGGTGCAAGCCTCCGGCCTGACCCCGGAAGCGTGGCTGGAAAGTTATCTGCATGCCTGGCTAAGCCCCCTGCTGCACTGTTTCTTCGCCTACGGGCTGGTCTTCATGCCCCACGGGGAGAACGTGATTCTGGTGCTGGAACAGCACGCGGTATGCCGGATCTGGATGAAGGATATCGGCGAGGAGATCGCGGTCATGGATCCGGAACAGATCCTGCCTCCTGCGGTGCAGCGGATCGCCGTGCAAGTACCGGACGCCTTGCAGCCCTTGTCGATCTTCACCGATATGCTGGACGGATTTCTGCGCTTCATGGCACCGATCATGGACGTCCATCTCGACTACCCTGAAGACCGTTTCTGGACGGCCGTCGCCAACTGCGTCCATCGCTACCAGCAGGCGCATCCCGAGCGGGCCGCTCGCTTTGCGGCCAGTGATCTGTTTGTACCGCAGTTTCCGCGCTCCTGCCTGAACCGTCTGCAATTGAGGAACAACCTCCAGATGGTCGACCTCGCCGATCCGGCGGGCAGCCTGCAGCTGGCCGGTCAATTGCCCAACCCGATAGCGGGGATCCGCCCGCCGTCACCTGCCCCGGGAGTCCCAGTTCATGGATAGATCTGCAAGCCCCCAGACCCGACGACATCACCACCTGCTGAGCCTGCTGGCCGTGCTGCTGGCCAGCCAGGGCACGGCGGCGGAAACCAAGGTCGAGAACCCGACCGAACGTCCCGCGGCCAGCCGCAAGGCGCCTCGCCTGGAAACGATCGACGTGCTCGGCCATGTGCACAGCTATGTCGCCACCGACAGCGAGGCCGCGACCAAGACCCCCACGCCGCTGCTGGAAACCCCGCAGACCGTGTCGGTGATCACCCGTCAGCAGATGGATGACCAGGGCATCCAGAACCTGGGCGACGCCCTGCTGTATACCGCCGGCACTTTTACCGGCCTGGTCGGTTCAGCCACCCGCTTCGACTATGTGGCCTTGCGCGGCTTCAACGATGGCGAGACCGACAATACCGTGATGGATGGCCTGAAGCTGCTCAGTGATGCCGGCGGCTACAGTTCGATGCAGGTGGATCCCTATTTTCTGGAACGGGTCGATGTATTCCGTGGCCCGAGTTCAGTGCTGTATGGTCGTGCCTCGCCCGGTGGTCTGGTCGCCCTGACCAGCAAGCAGCCACTGGATCGGGCCTATCATGAATTTGAAATCGGCTACGGCACGCAAGGCCAGAAACGCGTCGGCTTCGACCTGTCCGGACCGCTGGATCGCGACCACAAGCTCACCTACCGCCTGAGCGGGCTGTACCGCTATACGCATACCCAGACCCACCATGTCCGCAGCGAGCGGCAGGCGCTGATGCCGCAGATCCGCTACCAGTTCACGCCCGATACCAGTCTCGGCCTGCAGGCGATCCTGCAGAACGATCCCAGCGGCGGTCAGCACGGCGGCCTGCCCGCCGATGCCACCATCAACCGGGATCACAACGGACGGCGCATCTCCCGGCACTTCTTTGATGGCGACGCCGCCCAGGACCAGTTCGTCCGCAAGCAGCGGATGTTCGGCTACAGCTTCAACCATCGTTTCAATGATCACTGGTCGATCCAGCAGAATTTCCGCTATCTGCGCTCGCACGTGAACATGAAGCAGGTCTACGGATTCGGCTGGCTCGCCCCGGACAGCCCTGAACTGCTGCGCTACTACTCGGGGGCCGATGAAAGGCTGCGGGCCTATACCCTGGATACCCATGTACTGGGGCAGTTCGATACCGGCCAGGTCGGCCATACCCTGTTGGCCGGCTTCGATTACCAGCAACGTCACAATACCGGCTTCTGGCCCTCGGGTCTGGCCGACCCCATCAATCCCTTCCAGCCCAGCTACGGGAGGCCCAATGTCGAGATCCTCGGCGCCACGCCGGTGCTGCGGCGACTGCGCCAGACCGGCGTGTATCTGCAGGATCAACTGGTCTGGAAGCGCTGGCATCTGCTGCTGAGCCTGCGCCATGACCAGGCCCAGGTCCGCAACGGCGAGGACACGGCATCCAGCTTGAACCAGGGCAAGCTGAGCAGGCGCGGCGGCCTGCTGTATCTGTTCAAGAACGGGCTGGCACCTTATGCCAGTTACAGCGAGTCCTTCAGCCCCAATGCCCTCAGCGGCGAAGATGGCCGCCTGCTGCCCTTGAGTTCCAGCAAGCAGCGCGAATTCGGCCTGAAATATCAGCCGCCGGGCCAGCCCTTCCTGATGACCCTCGCCGCCTACGATCTGCTGCAGCACCATGTCGGTGCGCGGATCATGAATACCAGCTATTACCAAGCGGCCGGCACCATCCGTTCACGCGGACTGGAATGGGAGACCCATGCCCGGCTGAGCCGGCAATGGTCACTGATCGGCAGCTATACCTGGACCCGTATGCACTATGTGAACGGTGCCGACCGCGGGCATATCCCGTATCAGGCACCGCACCAGATGGCCTCGGTCTGGGCCCAGTATGTGTCGGACTTCGGGCTGAAGGCAGGAGCCGGTGTGCGCTATGTCGGGCACAGCTGGGCCGACAGCGCCAATACCCAGGTGGTGCCGAACTATACCCTGGCCGATCTGTCACTGGGTTATGACTTCGGCCGAGCCGACAGCCGCTGGCGCGGACTCAGTGCCCAGCTGACGCTGCGCAATCTGACCAACAAGACCTATGTGGCCTCCTGCGCCGCGCTCAACTTCTGCTACTACGGCGAAGAGCGAAACATCATGGCCAATCTGCGCTACCAGTTCTGAATCGCAGGCCCAATAAAAAGGCCGGGCGTTGCCACCCGGCCTCTCCTGCGTTTCATCGCTCGCCGTGCAAGATCAGCCCTGGGGCAACCCGGCCACTGCGTCGGCCTCGGCCGCAGCCTCTTCTTCACGCAGACGTGCTTCTTCGAAGAAACGCTGGGCCTGCTGACAGACTTCCAGCGTACCCTCCCGTGAAATCGCCGAAATCAGGAACCAGGGACGGCTCCAGCCCAGCTGGGCAATGATATCCGCGGCGACCTGCTCGCGCTCCTCGACCGGCAAGGCGTCGGCCTTGTTCAGCACCAGCCAGCGGGGACGGTCCAGCAGCTCGGGATCGAACTTGCTCAGCTCTTCCTCGATGGCGCGGATCTGCTCCACCGGATCGGTGCCATCGATGGGCGCGACATCCACCAGATGCAGCAGCAGGCTGGTACGGGCGACATGACGCAGAAACTGGATGCCCAGGCCGGCACCGTCGGCCGCGCCTTCGATCAGACCGGGAATATCGGCCACCACGAAGCTCTGGTCCGTGCCCAGCCGGACCACGCCCAGATTGGGATGCAATGTCGTGAAGGGATAATCGGCCACTCGCGGCGTGGCCGCGGACACGGCACGGATAAAGGTCGACTTGCCGGCATTGGGGAAGCCCAGCAGACCGACGTCGGCCAGCAGCTTCAGTTCCAGCCGCAATTCGCGGATCTCGCCAGGCGTGCCCGGGGTTGCCTTGCGCGGGGCGCGATTGACCGAGCTCTTGAAATGGATGTTGCCCAGACCGCCCTTGCCGCCCTGGGCGACCAGCAGGCGCTGGCCTTTTTCGGTCAGATCGCCGATCTGCTCGTCGGTATCGACATTGTAGATCACGGTACCGACCGGCACCCGGATGATGGTGTCCTCGCCACCGCGGCCGTACATCTGGCTGCCCATGCCGCCCTGGCCACGCTTGGCCTTGAACATGCGCTGGTGCCGGAAATCGACCAGAGTATTGAGGCCTTCGTCGGCCACCAGCCAGATGGAGCCGCCGTTGCCGCCATCACCGCCATCGGGACCGCCGAAGGGAATGAATTTCTCGCGGCGGAAGCTGATGCAGCCATTGCCGCCATCGCCGGCGCGAACTGTGATGACTGCTTCGTCGACAAATTTCATGGGAATATCCGACGCGTCTGGCGCATCATAAAAGTATGGGCATCATAACCGAAGCATCGGTTCGGGAGCCCCCGACCGGGCCACCGCGTGCCGGTGGCTGAAATGAAAAGCCCCGCCGTAGCGGGGCTCTGCGTCGATGTCGTGACGGCCTCAGGCCGCGACGACCTCGACGAACTTGCGGTTGTTTTCACCGCGGGTCTTGAATTCCACCTTGCCGCCGATCAGGGCGAACAGGGTGTGGTCACGACCCAGGCCCACGCCGACGCCGGCATGGAACTTGGTGCCGCGCTGACGGACGATGATGTTGCCGGCTTCGACAGCCTGGCCACCATAGATCTTCACGCCGAGATACTTGGGGTTCGAGTCGCGACCGTTGCGGCTGGAACCTACGCCTTTCTTATGTGCCATGAGTATTTACTCCAATGATGACCGGAAGGTCTGATCAGCCGGCGATGCCGGTGATCTCGACTTCGGTGAAATGTTGACGGTGGCCCTGCTGCTTGCGCGAGTGCTTGCGGCGACGGAACTTGATGATGCGGATCTTGTCGGCACGACCATGCTTGCGGATCGTGGCGGTCACGGTGGCACCGGCCACCAGGGGCGCGCCAACGGTGACGGATTCGCCGGTACCGACCATCAGCACCTGGTCGAACTGGATGCTGGCGCCTTCTTCGGCGTTCAGCAGTTCAATGCGCAGGATGTCGCCCTGCTGCACGCGGTACTGCTTGCCACCGGTCTTGATAACTGCATAACTCATGGGGATGTCCCTTCTGTCGTTCTTCTTAGAGTGATTCGCATGAAGCGAACCGAGGATGGTAGCAGAGTTCGCGTTTTCGCGTCAAACCGCCCCCAACCTTCAATTTCCTGACGTGGTCTTGGTCGCGGCAGTCGCCGTCGGCTTGGGTTTGGACTTGACCGGATGACTGGTCTTGGTGACCGGCTTGTGCGTGCTTGCCTTGACCGCTTTTCTGGATTTGACCGGGCTGGTCCGTCGATGATGCAGACGGCGGCGGCTGACGGCGTGCCGGTGGGCGCCGGGCGCGGCTGCCGAAGCTGCGGTATCCGGCGTCAGCGGCGGCACGATCGGCGGCGGCTCGCTGCCCGGGCATTTGCCATTGGCGGCCAGCTTGCCCTCGCTCTGCAACTGCGTCTGCATCTGCTCGGTGCGCTGCCGTGCCCAGGCCTGATTCACCTGTGCCGCCTCGTTCAAGGCCTGCGGCATCACCGTCAGCATCTTGCGACCCAGATCGGTCGCATAGAAGCGGTTCAGTCCGGCGATATCATCGGCCGTGAAGTGCCGCTGGTAGATCGGCACCATCTTGGCGATCAGCGCCTCGCTGGACGGACCGTCCACGAAATTCTGCCAGTAGCTGCCCGGAATGCAGGGCTCCTGCTGGTGCATCATCAAGGCCATCTGGGTATTCATTTGCTGCAAGGTCTGCGGCAGACCAATGGTTTGCAGCAATTGGCGCACCTGTTGCTCGCTGGGCGTCGCGGCAAACGAGAGCTGAACTGCCATCGCCGCAGCCACTCCGGCCGTCAGCTTCAACCACCTGTCCATCATGCGTCGTGTTCTCCATACCCGGCATGCGCCGGCCGCCTTCCAGTGGGCGGAAACCCGCGGCCATGCATCTGGAGGCAACCGTCGCATCGGGCGGCCCGATGCCACCCTTGTAAGGTATCCGACGATAGTAATCGCCCCGGCCCCGGGCGGGAACCAGTCTCAATCCCTGAGACCGGACTTGGTATAGTGCGTGTTTAGATCACGACCGGTTGGACGATGGATCAGATTCGCATTCGTGGCGCACGCACCCACAACCTGAAGAACATCGATCTGGACCTGCCCCGCGACAAGCTTATTGTCATTACCGGGCTGTCGGGTTCAGGCAAGTCATCTCTGGCTTTCGACACGATTTACGCCGAAGGCCAGCGCCGCTACGTCGAGTCGCTCTCGGCCTATGCGCGGCAGTTCCTGTCGATGATGGAGAAGCCCGACGTCGACACCATCGAAGGCCTGTCGCCGGCCATTTCGATCGAGCAGAAGTCGACCTCGCACAATCCGCGCTCGACGGTCGGCACCATCACCGAGATCTACGATTACCTGCGTCTGCTGTACGCCCGCGTGGGCACTCCGCGCTGTCCTGACCACGATATCCCGCTGGAAGCGCAGACCGTCAGCCAGATGGTGGATACCACCCTGGCTCTGGATCCGGACAAGCGCTACATGCTGCTGGCCCCGGTCATCCGCGAACGCAAGGGCGAACACGTCCAGGTCTTCGAGCAGCTGCGGGCCCAGGGCTTCGTGCGGGCCCGGGTCGATGGCCATGTCCACGATCTGGATGCCGTGCCGCCGCTGTCGCTCCGCCAGAAGCACACCATCGAGGCCGTGATCGACCGGTTCCGTCCCCGCGAAGACATCAAGCAGCGCCTGGCCGAATCCTTCGAGACCGCGCTGCGACTGGGCGAAGGTCTGGTGATTCTGGCCGACATGGATGAACCCTCGGCCCCCGAGCAGCTTTTCTCTTCCAGCTACGCCTGCCCGATCTGCGATTATTCGCTGCCGGAACTCGAGCCGCGGCTGTTTTCCTTCAATTCGCCGATGGGCGCCTGCCCCAGCTGCGACGGTCTGGGCGTGACCCAGGTCTTCGATCCCCACCGGGTGGTCGGCCATCCCGAGCTGAGTCTGGCCAGCGGCGCAATCCGCGGCTGGGACCGTCGCAACGCGCATTATTTCCAGCTGATCCTGTCGCTGGCCGCGCATTACGATTTCGATGTCGACACGCCGTGGCGCGAACTGCCCGACCCGGTGCGCCAGGCCGTGCTGCACGGCAGCGGCAAGCAGAAGATCGCCTTCCGCTATCTGACCGAACGCGGCGGCAAGGTCAGTCGCGAGCACACCTTCGAAGGCATCGTGCCCAATCTCGAGCGTCGCTATCGCGAAACGGACTCGGCTTCGATCCGCGAGGAACTGGCCAAATACATCAGCGACCGGCCCTGCCCGGCCTGCGACGGTCAGCGCCTGAACCGCGCCGCCCGGCATGTCTTCGTCGCCGACCGTTCGCTGCCCGAACTGACCCGTCGCTCCATCGATGCCGCCCTGGCCTTTTTCGAAACCCTCAGCCTGCAGGGCTGGCGCGGCGAGATCGCGGTCAAGATCGTCAAGGAAATCCGCGAGCGGCTGAGCTTTCTCAACAATGTCGGCCTGAATTATCTGACCCTGGATCGCCAGGCCGATACCTTGTCGGGTGGCGAAGCCCAGCGGATCCGGCTGGCCTCGCAGATCGGCGCCGGTCTGGTCGGGGTCATGTACGTGCTGGACGAGCCATCCATCGGCCTGCACCAGCGCGACAACGAACGCCTGCTGGGCACCTTGATCCACCTGCGGGATCTGGGCAATACCGTGATCGTGGTCGAGCACGACGAGGATGCGATCCGCGCCGCGGATCATGTGCTGGATATCGGTCCCGGCGCCGGCGTCCACGGCGGCGAGATTACCGCCCAGGGCACCCTGCAGGACATTCTGGCCTCGCCCCGCTCGGTGACTGGCCAGTATCTGTCCGGCCAGCGCCGGATCGAAGTGCCGACCGAACGCCGCCAGCCCATCGACGATGCCTCCTGGCTGAAGATCAAGGGCGCCAGCGGCAACAATCTGCAGAACGTCGACCTGGCCATTCCGGCCGGCCTGCTGACCTGCATCACCGGTGTCTCCGGTTCAGGCAAGTCGACCTTGATCAATGACACCTTGTTCCGCATCGCCGCCACTGAACTCAACGGCGCCAACGCGATTGCGGCACCCTATACCGCGGTCAGCGGGCTGGACCTGTTCGACAAGGTGGTCGATATCGACCAGTCGCCCATCGGCCGCACCCCGCGCTCAAACCCGGCGACCTATACCGGGCTGTTCACGCCCCTGCGCGAGATGTTTGCCCAGGTGCCCGAAGCGCGTGCCCGCGGCTATACCGCCGGCCGATTCAGCTTCAATGTCCGCGGCGGCCGCTGCGAAGCCTGCGAGGGCGACGGCCTGATCAAGGTGGAAATGCACTTTCTGCCGGATGTGTACGTGCCCTGCGATGTCTGCCACGGCAAGCGCTACAACCGCGAAACCCTGGACATTCTCTACAAGGGCCACACCATCGCCGACGTGCTGGACATGACGGTGGAGGATGCCTACCACCTGCTGGAAAACATCCCGACCATCGCCCGCAAACTCGATACCCTGCGCGCCGTGGGTCTGGACTACATCAAGCTGGGCCAGAGCGCGACCACGCTGTCGGGCGGCGAGGCGCAGCGGGTCAAGCTGTCCAAGGAACTGTCCAAGCGCGATACCGGCCGCACCTTGTACATTCTGGACGAGCCCACCACCGGCCTGCATTTCCATGATATCGAGCAGCTGCTGGACGTGCTGCACCAGCTGGCCGACCAGGGCAATACCGTCGTCGTGATCGAGCACAATCTGGACGTGATCAAGACCGCCGACTGGCTGGTGGATCTGGGCCCCGAGGGCGGCTCCGGCGGTGGCCGGATTCTGGTAGCCGGCACCCCGGAAACCGTGGCAGCCACGCCCGAATCCTATACCGGCCGGTTTCTGGCGCCGTATCTGGATGCACCGGCAAGTGCCGTCTCCGCCAAAACCAAGAGCAGGCCCAAGACGGGCGGGAAGCAGGCCGCAACGGCCGCCGAGCCGGTGGCCACGACCACCGCCAAGGCCAAGGCGACGGGCAAGAGTACGGCCAAGTCCCGACGCTGAAAGCATTGGCCGGATCCTTGAAGGTACAAGGATCCGGCCGAGCGCTCATCGCGAAACCCTCTCAGCGCCGGAACAGATTGCTGCGGGCCAGCTCGATCAACTCGTCGCCGCGCCCGTTCATGACGGTCTTCAGCGCCCACAGGCTGAAACCCTTGACCTGCTCGGCCTTGATCCTGGGCGGCATCGAGAGTTCCTGCCGGTCGGTGACCACGTCGACCAAGGCCGGACCGTCATGCTCGAAGGCCTCGCGCAGCCCCTGCTCCAGCGCATCGGGATGCTCGATCCGGACCCCGAAGATGCCGGCGGCACGGGCGATCGCCGAAAAGTCCGGGTTCTGCAGCTCCACCCCGGTGGGAATAAAACCCGAGGCCTTCATTTCCAGCTCGACAAAGCCCAGGGTCCCGTTGTTGATCACCACGATCTTGACCGGCAGCTTTTCCTGTACCAGGGTCAGCAGATCGCCCATCAACATGGCCAGACCGCCATCGCCAGACAGACTGACCACCTGCCGCTCGCGATCCACCAGCTGCGCGCCGATGGCCTGTGGCAAGGCATTGGCCATCGAGCCATGGACAAACGAACCCAGCAGCCGGCGCTGGCCGTTCATCCGCAGATAGCGGGCGGCCCAGATCGTCGGCGTACCGACATCGCAGGTGAACACCGCATCCTCATGCGCCAGCTCGCTGACCAGCCTGGCCACGAACTGGGGGTGGATCGGCGTACGACCATTGTCACGGGTGGCCAGATCATCCAGCCCTTGTCTGGCTTTCTCGTAGTGCCGCCTGGCCTGTTGCAGATGACTGTCATCGGCCTGCGGCTGCAGCAAGGGCTGCAGCAGCCGCAGGCTGGATCTGACGTCGCCGACCAGGGCCAGATCCACCGCGCAGCGCCGGCCCAGATGCTCGGGTCGGATATCGATCTGGGCGATGGTCGCTCCTTCGGGGAAAAACTGCCGATACGGAAAGTCGGTGCCCAGCAGGAGTACGGTGTCGGCATCCATCAAGGCCTGATAGCCCGAACTGAAACCGATCAGTCCGGTCATGCCGACATCGTAGGGATTGTCCCATTCCACATGCTCCTTGCCACCCAGCGCATGCACGATGGGCGCCTGCAGGGTGGCCGCCAGCTGCACCAGCTCGGCGTGGGCGCCGGCACAGCCGCGGCCGGCGAACAAGGTGATCCTGCGGCTTTCCGACAGCAGTGCGGCCAGCTGTTTCAGCGCCGCCTGTGGCGGCACCACCAGCGGCGTCACCGGCAACAGGCCGGTTGCCGGCATCGCCGCGCCTTCGACCTCGGCCAGAGCGATATTGCCGGGAATCACCAGCACGGCCACGCCACGTTTGCCTACCGCCACCCGGATCGCGGTCGCCACCGCGCGCTGGATCTGTTCCGGCGTGCTGATCAGTTCGCAGTAATGCGAGCACTCCTTGAACAGCTGCTCGGGATGGGTCTCCTGGAAGTAGCCGCTGCCGATTTCCGATTGCGGAATATGCGCGGCAATCGCCAGCACCGGCGCACCGCTGCGATGGGCATCGAACAGCCCGTTGATCAGATGCAGGTTGCCCGGCCCGCAGGAACCGGCACAGACCGCCAGCGCGCCGGTCAGCTGGGCCTCGGCACCCGCCGCGAAAGCCGCCGCTTCTTCATGCCGGTAATGCACCCAAGGGACCTTGCGCTCTCTCAGGGCCTCGGTGACACCATTCAGACTGTCGCCCACCAGTCCGTGAATGCGCTTGACACCCGCTTCCACCAGAGACTGCACCAATACATCTGCCACATGCTGCTTGTGCGCCATATCGACCTCGTTGATCTGCCAAAGACGAAGCGGCCGGCCCTCGCGGCCGACAGGAATGCAAGTCGCAGCCTAACCGATACCGGCTGAAACCACCCGCTCGCCAGGGCGCCTTTCAATGGCAGACATCGATGGCGACAAGAGCGCAGGGCCGATTCCGCTCAGGGCAAGGCCGTGAAATGCAAATCCTCGATCGGTGTCACATGGTCATGTCGAGGCATCCTGTAGATCGTCTCCGGACCCAGCCAGCGATTCCAGATGGCCTCGATCCGGCCTTGTCGCTCCAGGGTCTCCAAGGCCTGGTTGACCCGGTTCCTCAGGTCGGCTTCCCCCCTGCGCATGCCGATGGCGACAGGCTCGTCGGCCATCGGCTGCTCCAGAATGGCCAGCGACACACCATCGGCCGCTACCTTGGCCACCAGTTGGCGCGCGGTCATGCCGTTGGTGACAAAGCCGCGTACTTTGTGCTGGGCCAGGGCCAGATAGGCGGCACCGGTATCCTGGTAGCTGACAGGAATCGCCTGATTGATCCGCACCGACTCCTCGGAGGTCGATCCCCGCGTGGCGCTGATCCGCTGGCCTCGCAGATCCTGCAGCGACAGACCGGCATCGGCCTGCTGCACGACAAGATTCTCATGGGCCACGTAATAGGCGTCGCTGAAACTGATCTGCTGTGCCCGGCTGCGGCTGTAGGCCAGATTGGCGATCAGGATGTCCACCCGCCCCATCTGCAGCTCGGGAATCCGGGATTCCACCGACAAGGGAACCAGTTGCAGGCGCACTCCCAGACTGTCGGCGACGGCACCGCACAGGTCGACATCCATCCCCGCCATCCGGCGACTGACCGGATCAGGCGATGCGAACGGCGGCACATCGGCATAGACCCCGCAACGCAGGCTGTGGCTGGCTGTCACCTGTTGCCACAGATCGGCCCGGGCCGGACCGCAGCACAGCCAGACCAGTGCGAAGATCCAGCCGCCACCGAGGGTTCGACGCAGGTGCTCAGTGAGGGCCATGCAGATCGGCCAGAAAACGCTGCGCACGAGGATGGGTCGGCTGCTTGAAAAATACCTCGGGCGTGGCCGATTCGACCAGTCGTCCGGATTCCATAAACCAGATCCGGTCGGCCACCTCGCGGGCAAAGCCCATTTCATGAGTGACACACATCATCGTCATGCCCTCCCGCGCCAGATCGCGCATCACCCCCAGCACCTCACTGACCATCTCCGGATCCAGTGCACTGGTCGGCTCGTCGAACAGCATCGCCGGCGGCTCCATCGCCAGTGCCCGCGCAATCGCCACCCGTTGCTGCTGACCACCGGACAGCTGGCCCGGATAATGCTGGGCACGCGCGGCCATGCCCACCCGCTCCAGCAAGTCCATCGCCTGCTTGCGGGCCACTGCCTTCTTGAGGCCCCGCACCTTGACCGGAGCCATCATCACATTGTCCAGCACCGACATGTGCGGGAACAGGTTGAATTGCTGGAACACGAAGCCGACCCGGCTGCGCAACCTATTCAGCTCGATGCCCATCACGCTGGAGGTGATGTCGAAGCCGTCAAACAGGATCTGGCCCTGCTGGATCTCCTCGAGTCGATTGACCGTGCGGATCAGGGTGGACTTGCCCGACCCCGAAGGCCCCAGCACCACCACCACTTCGCCGCGCTTGACCTCCGCATTGATGTTGTCCAGCGCATGATAATCCCCGTACCACTTGTTGACATTGGCAAACAGAATCACGCTCCCCCCCCCTTGTTGTCAGACGCGGTCACGGCGATGTGCCGACCATCCCTGCATCGGTCACGTCCCGACGCCCTTGCTCTCTACGCCGGCGGACCCTGGATTCCAGCCAGCCGGCCAGCCGCGTCAGTGCAAAGCAGATCAGAAAATAGGACAGCGCCAGGATCAGATAGATGTCCAGCGGCCGGGTCAGCACCTGGCCATTGATCTGGTTGGCGGCAAAAGTCAGTTCCTGCACATTGATCACATAACCCAGCGAGGTCTCCTTGATGATGGAGACCAGCTGATTGACCAGACTGGGCACGCTGTTGTAGATCGCCTGCGGCAGGATCACCAGCAGCTGGGTCTGCAGATAACCAAGACCCAGCGAGGATGCCGCCTCTTGCTGCCCCTTTGGCAGAGCGCGCATGCCTGCGCGGATGATTTCCGAGATATAGGCACTCTCGTAGACCACCAGCGTCAGCAGCATGGTCACGAAGCCGCTGATATTGTGTCCGATCAACAAGGGCACCAGAAAATACACCCAGAAGATCAGCATGATCAGCGGAATGCCGCGGATCACATACACCCAGCCGGTCGCTGCACGATACAGGCCTTGCCGATCACTGCAGCGGGCCAGCGCGAGCAGCACGCTGAAAGGAAAAGCGAGCAGCAAGCTGAGCGAAGACAGCAGCAGGGTCATCGCCAACCCGCCCAGAGGGCCACGGGGAAAACTGCCCATCAGCAGCAGCAGACCGTATTTGTGCAATATAGCGAACAGATCCGTCATGCTCTCAGCGCTCCGTGACCAGCCGGAACCGGCGACTCAGCCAGTCCCCCCCCAGCATCAGCAGCAAGGCTCCCAGCAGATACAGGGCCGTCGCCAGCGCGAAACACTGGAAAGTCCGGAAACTCTCGCTTTCCACCTCGCGGGTGGCATAGGTAAGCTCAGCCAGACCTATCGTCATCGCCAGACTGGTGTTCTTGAACAGCAGCACCGAGTTGTTGATCAGCGCCGGCATCGCATGCCGGATAGCCTGCGGCAGGATCACATGGCGCAAGGCACCGAGATAGGTCAGACCCAGCGTGCGTGCCGCCTCGACCTGCCCCGGCGCCACCGCGCGGATACCACTGCGGATATCCTCGGAAAAATAGGCCCCCTGACACAATCCCAAGGCAATGCAGGCAAACAGGAGTTCGGTGTTGTAATGCCCAAGCCAGATCTGCAGCCTAGGCGGCAAGGCGGCCGGAATGGCGAAATACCACACCATCAGCTGGACCAGGGTCGGAATATTGCGGTGATAGCTGACATAGGCCGCAACCAGTCGTGCCCCCCAGCGCCCCTCCCGCAAACGGAGCGTGATCAGCAGCAGAGCCATCGCCATGGCCAGCAGCCAGGCGCTGAAGGTCAAGGCCAGGGTCCACTGGATGCCATGGCCGATCAGACGGCCATAATCGCCTTGCAGAATGACGGGCACGAGTTCATGCATGACTGTCGCTTGTCACGTCCTGGTCGTGTCGCGAGGCTCGGCCAGACCAGGGCATCTCACACATGCCCGTGGTCATGATCCGCCCGCAGCGTGGTCAGTCCGCCCGGTACCTGCAGGGTCGGCATGATCTCGATCATGCCGACATTCACGGCCTGCGGAGCCGCCAGCGCAAAGGCGATCGCATCGGCAATGTCACTGGCCTGGGGCAAGGCGAAGCCTTCGACAAAGCGCTCGCGGGTGGCCGCTGAATCGCCATGCACATGCCCGAAGATTTCCGTCTCCACTCGCCCTGGACAGATCTCGGTGACACGCACCTGCTTGCCGCAGGCATCGATGCGCAGCTGCCTGGAAAGCATGTGAATGGCAGCCTTGGTGGCGTGATACGTCGTGTTGCCACCAAAGTGGTAAGTGCCGGCGATGGAGCTGATATTGACGATATGCCCCCGATTGCGGGCCATCATGCCTGGCAAGGTAAGCCGACAGAGCTGAAGCACGGCCCGCAGATTCACGTCCACCAGCAAGTCGATGCCTTCGGCATCCGCTTGCAGCAACGAGCCAGGTCGATCAACCCCCGCATTGTTGACCACGATATCAAAAGCGGTGGCCCCGGCGAGCGCGGTCAGCCCCGCCAAATCAGTGACATCCATCGCATGGGCCACGCAGCCGGTGCGATCCGCAAGCACCTGCAGGGCCGGCGCGCTGCGCGCAAGGGCATGCACTTCCAGCCCTTCCCGACATAGCCGTTCCACCACGGCCGCACCTATTCCCGAAGAAGCACCGGTGACCAGTGCCGTCCTGTAATCGCTGAATGCCATCCATCCCCTCCTGTTCCCGTTCCCGGGGGACGCCCCCCGTGCGGCGCTTGTCCCCAATGTAGCCAGCCGCCGGCACCCGTGCCAAGATGGAATGACTGTATAAGCATAAGTTGTTCTTATGCCTGCAACTCAGTGCTCCAGCTGCGACAAGGGCTGCACCCGGACGCCGGCCTGCCGTATCGTCTCACGGATATGTCGGGCCAGATCCAAGGCTCCCTCGGTGTCGCCATGCACCAGAATCGAATCGGCGGCAATCGCCAGACGCTCTCCCTCGATGCTGGTGACCGTCCCCTCCGCCAGCAGCTGACAGACCCTGGCCGCGACCTGCCGGGGATCATGGATCACCGCGCCCGGCCTGCTCCGTGGTACCAGCAGTCCCTCGCGGTCACAGGCCCGGTCGGCGAGAAACGTGGTCCGCAAGCGCAGCCCATGCATGGCCGCGGCGGTGACCATGGCGGCGCTGGGCGAGGAGCTGATGATCAGGCCCGCGTCATAAGCCGCCACAGCCTGCAGCAGGGCATCGGCCAATGCCGCATCGGCGGCGATGCGATTGCCCAGTGCGCCGTGGAAGCTCATATGCGTCATCTGCCCCCCTGCCGCGCGGGCCATCCCGCCCAGCGCGCCGAGCTGATAGATCACCATCGCCGCCAGCTCCCCGCTCTCGATCTGCATCGGGCGTCGACCGAAGCCCTGCAGATCGGGGTAGCCGACATGGGCACCGATATCGACCCCCAGCCGTATCGCGGTACGGATCGTGCGATCCATGATCGACGAATCACCCGCATGAAAACCGCAGGCGATATTGGCCGACGACAGCAACGGCAGCAATGACTCATCCGCGCCCATCCGCCAGGGACCGAAGCCCTCTCCCAGATCGGCATTCAGATCGATGGACCTCATGGTTCCTCCCCTTCCGCGAAGGCGGCAACGGCTTCCAATGACATGATCACTTGCCGATATTCCACGGCTTCGCCGGCTTGCACTGCATGGCCGGCCACGATACCGGCCACTTCGGCCCTCAACGGCAGCAGAATGGGGCCGGCCTGCAGCAGGCCGACCAGATCGCCCGGCTCCACCCGTGATCCCGGCGTGACCAGCGCCTGCGACTGCAGGGGCGCACGGTCGAGAAAGCGACCGACGGCGCTGGCCGTCACATGAATGCGCTCGATGGCCTGCGCCTCGGGATCAGCGGCTCTGGCCGGCGGGCCCGCACTGCGGTCCGGCTCCGGCGCTTGCCGCAGGGACTGGCCGGGATCACGTCGCAGCCGCAAGCTGGTCCGGTCGTCGCCCCACTCCAGTTCATGGATATGCGTATCCGCCAACCAGCTCATCAGCCGCGCAATCCGTTGAATGTCGATCTTCAAGCCGGCCTCTCAGATATACATGGCAAGATGGCAGGCCAGACGATCCAGCCACTGCCGGTTTTCATCGAGGGCCTGCAGGGCCTGGTCATAATCGACCCGGACAAAACGCAGGCGACTGCCGATCGGAGTCTGGCCCAACCGCCACAGATCCGCCTCGATCACAGCGCCGAACTTGGGATAGCCACCACTGGGCTGGGCATCGCGCAACTGGATGATGGGCTGGCCTCCGGGCGGAATCTGGATCACGCCGGGAACGATGCCGTGCGAGCGTATTTCCAGCGGCTGCTCGAGGCGGATCGAGGGACCGGTCATCCGGCAGCCGTAACGGTCGCTTTGCGGACTGAGCCGCCATTCGCTGTCCCAGAAGGTCGCGCGGGCCGCCGCACTGAACGCGTCATACTCTGCCGCCGGCATGACCCGGATCGCGGGCAAGCCCTTCTGCTCTTGCGGCATGGCCGATTGCGGCGGTTCCACCCCGAAGTCCGCCGGCCCCTCATCGTTTTCGCGACCGGCTTTCACGACATCATCCACGGCCAGAAAACGGCCGTCCAGACCACCAAATGCGCCTCTCAGCTGGGTACTTCTCGATCCCAGTACCGGCGGCACGTCCACGCCCCCCGGCAGACAGAGATAGGCACGTGCACCGATCCGGGGAGGGAACCATTCCAGAACATCCCCTCGGCGGGCGCGTGCCAACCACCAGGGGGGCAGCAGCCGGCCATTGAGCCGCGCCTGACAATCGGCACCGGTCAGGGCAAAGCGGCCATCCTGAAGAAATCGGCAGCGTGCGGGAAACATCTGTATCTCGATGCCGGCAAGCTCCGGCGCATTGCCCAGCAACAGGTTGCCGGCCATCAGCGCAAGCTGGTCCATCGCCCCCGACGTGCCGACCCCGCTGGCCAGATGGCCGTGGCGACCCAGGTCCTGGACGCTGCTCAGCGGCAGCTTGGAGCACCATCGGATCATGCCAGAATCTCCCGGACCCGGAAGCGGATCTGGTCACCCGGCTGCAATACGGCCGGCGGCTGCCTGCACGGATCGAAGAACTCCATTTCGGTATGGCCTATCGTGTTCCAGCCGCTGGGGCCCGTCGAAGCCGAAACTCCGGTCTGGACCCCGCCAATGGAAACCGCGCCGCCAGGCAGGTTCAGGATCGGGGCGGCCCGACGCGGAGTGGCGATGCGCGGATCCATGCCGCCCAGATAGCAGTAGCCGGGATGACTGCCCAAGGCATAGACCTGGTAGAGCGGCGCACTGTGCAGACGGACCACCTCATCCACCGCCAGGCCCGTATGCGTGACAACATCCGCCAGATGCGGACCGCCGCGGCCGCCATAGCTCACATCCAGCTCCACGACCCGACCCTCGCGCGACAGTGGCTCGATGTCCTGCCAAGCCTGCTGCAAGTTCACGACCAGACCCTGCCAGGCATGCCCGTTCTCCGGCGGACGGCTGAAGCACAGCATCAGATTGTTCATGCCCGGCACGGCCTCGCCGATACCCGGCCATGTCGCCACTTCCCTCGCCAGCGCCCAGATCCGCTGCTGGGTAGGCAGGCACAGTTCGCCAGCCGCACTCAGCAATAATCCGGTGGTCCCCAGCGCGCTGACCTCCAGCCCGCCGGGGACTGCCACAGGTGCAAACAGCTTGCCATGGGCCAGGTGCCCGCCTCCCAATCCATCCATGATGCGTATCCAGCCCCCAGCTCATCGAAGCCATCGCTAATGCGATGTGTTGCGAAAAATGTAGCGGGCATGGCCACGGGCAGCCAAGATGGATTGACTTTGAGGCAATAAGTTTCCCTTATGACCTGAACCGGCAAGCCGCTGAACCACTGTCGCGGACTCAGCGGACCGCCACGGTCGGCGGCAAGGCGCCGACCAGCTCCAGCAGCAGACCCTTGACCGCCTGGGCGGCGGCAGACAGCGGCAGATGGCTGGACAGGCACAGTGCCAAGGGTGCGGTGATCACCGGCCCCACGATCCGACGACGCATCAGACGGCCATTGGCACACAGGTGCGAGGCCGCCGAATCCGGCAACACCGTCGCCCCCAGACCGGCCGCCACCGCGCCAGCCAGGGTATCGACCGACTCGATTTCGGCAATGACGCAAGGCACCCGCTGGTTGGCCATGAAGGCGGCATCGACCAATTTGCGTATGACGTTGTAGCTGCGTGGCAGCAGCAGATCTAGATCGAACATTTCCTGCAGGCTGATGGTGGCAGGTACGGCCCGGGCCGTGGCCGGCTGCAGCAGATACAGCTCCTCGTCCTGCAGAGGCACGAATTCCAGGCCTTGGACACTGCGGAAGCCGTAGAGCACGGCCATGTCCATCCGCCCGTTCATCACCAGCTCGCTGAGCGTGGTGCCGAAATTCTCGTTGAGATAGAGCACGATGGACGGATGACGGTGGCGCACGGCCTGCAGCAGCGGCAAGGCCAGTGCCGAGGCGGCCGTTCCCGGCGCCAGCCCGACCGACACCGGGCCTGACAATTTCTCCCCGGCGGTGACTACCGCCGAGCAGGCCTGATCGAGCTGCCGCAGAATGATCTGCGCATGCTGGTACAAGACCAGCCCGGCCGCTGTCGGCGTCACGCCCCGCTTGGTCCGGATCAGAAGCTGCTGCTTGAATTCCGATTCCAGGGTATTCAATTGCTGGCTCAAGGCCGGCTGGGCGATATGCAGGACCTCGGCCGCCTGGGTCAGACTGCCCAGATCGACGATTTTCACGAAATAGCGCAAGCGCCGTATGTTCATCAGCTTCCCGAGCATCAGTGGATGCATGCCCCGACGTTCAGGCCATGCGCCGATGGATCCCCAGGATCCCCCCGCCTCGATCTTACCCTCAATCGGGACTGGATATTTCCGCCGGTTGGCCGGACGATGACAGCGGCGGCTGCAGGCTGATGCGCGGCAGGCGCATCAACCAGATCAATGCTGCCAGTGCCAGCAGGCCCAGCAGCAGGCAGACGACATCCACCGACTGGATCAGACTGTGGCGGGCCGCCTGCCAGGCCTGGATCCATGGCATAGGCTCCGGCGCAGCGACACCGGCTCGCATCGGCATCCGCAAGACGCTGCCAGGACTGGACCACGCCGAGGCCATGGTCGGCAGATGCATCGCCGCCAGCTGTCGCGCCAGGGCCTGCGGATAGACGCCGTTGACCACCCGCTCGGCCAGCGCCGCCCCCAGCATGCCGCCGACCAGCCGCAGGCCCTGACAGACCGCGGTGGCAATCCCCAGATGCTCGCGGTGGGCCCGGGCCTGGGTAAACAAGGTGAGATTCATCAGGATCAGCCCCAGCCCCAGACCCGCCGCGAAGGTCAAGCTCAGCAGAAGGCCCGGTCCAGCCCCCCGACCGCTGACGGCGATGCCGACACAGGCCAGCATCAGCAACACGAACCCCGTCAGCGGCAGCCGGCGCGGATCTTCCAGCCGGGCCACGATACGACCATTGAAGATCGCACCGAGGGTGATGCACAGCACCAGCGGGGTGATCAGCCATCCGGCGGTGCGGGGGCTGTAGCCATAACCGGCCTGAAACAGCAGCGGCAGATAGAACAGCAGGGAGAACATGATCGCGCCGGCCAGCAACGAGAGCCCGAACAAACCGCGCAGCCCAGGATCGGCAAACATGACCGGCGGCAACAGAGGATGCCGGGTTCGCGGCTGCTCACGCAACAGCCTCACCAGCGCCAGCCCTGCCGCCAGTGCCGGCCATACGGGGTGGGCATGCCATTGCACGGCGGCCTGCCCGGCCCCCAGCAGCACGGCAAGCCATGCCGCGCCCCGCCAATCAAACCGGGTCTGGGAGCCACTCATCGGCCGCAACCAGGGCAGATGGCGATAAACCAGGATCAGTGCCAGCAGTCCCAACGGCAGATTGATATAGAACACCCACCGCCAGCTGACATCCTGAGTCAGCATGCCACCCAGCATCGGTCCCGTGGCATTGACAATGCTGAAGGCCATGCTTAACAGCATCTGCCAGCGCAATCGCTGCCGCGTGTCGGGAAACAGCTCGGGAATGCAGGCGAAGGCGGTACCGATCAACATGCCGCCGCCGATCCCCTGGCAACCTCGCGCCACGATCAGTTGGTCCATGGTGGCGGCAGCGCCACACCCCAGGGAGGCCAGCACGAAAATGATCGTCGCCGCGAGCACGAAGGGCTTGCGTCCGTGATGGTCGCCCAGCCTGCCGGCAATCGGCAGGCTGATCACCGAGGCCAGCAGGTAACTGGTGGCCACCCAGGTATAGCGATCGAAGCCATGCAGCTCTTCGGCGATGCGCGGCAACGCCGTACCGACCACGGTCTGATCCAGCGCCGACAGCATCAGAACCAGCGCAAGCCCTGACATCGCCAGCAAGGACCTGCGGAAGCCTCCCGCCGGGGCGACCGCCATCTCCGGGGTGTTCAAGCCGGAGTGCGCAGCAACGATACCGCGGTGGCCATACGCACGCAGCCTTCGATCAGGGTCTCCAGCGAAGCGGCGGTGGAGAGTCGGAAATAGGGCGACAGCCCATAGGCATGCCCGGCGATGACCGCCACGCCGACCTGCTCGAGCAGATACATCACGACATCGTCGTCATTGCCAAGGATCTGACCCTTGGGCGTCTGCCGGCCCAGCAGCCCGGCACAGTTCACATAGACGTAGAAAGCCCCGTCCGGAAGTTCGCAACGGAGACCATCGATGGCATTGATTCGCCCCACCACCTCATCCCGACGACACCGATACAGCTCCGCGTTGCGAACGACAAAGGACTGATCGCCATTCAAGGCCGCCACGGCGCCGGCCTGACTCAAGGAACAGGCATTGCTGGTCGACTGCGACTGCAACGCCGCCATCGCCTGGATCAAAGCCGGCGGTCCGGCGGCATAGCCCAGTCGAAGGCCGGTCATGGCGTAGGTCTTGGACACCCCGTTGACGATCAGCGTCCGTTCCTTCAGTCCAGGCTCCAGCACCAGGGGATGCCGGGGCTTGTGCCCGGCAAAGCAGATATGTTCGTAGATCTCGTCGGTCATCAGCCAAACCTGCGGATGCGCCTGCAGCACCTCCAGCAAGTCCTTCCACTCGGCCTCGCTATAGACCGCACCGGTGGGATTGGAAGGCGAATTCAGGATCAGCCAGCGCGTTCGCGGCGTAATCGCCTGCGCCAGCGCTTCCGGGCGCAACTTGAATCCGTCACTTTCATGACCGATCACCGTCACAGGCGTGCCATCGCAGGCCAGAACCATATCGGGATACGATACCCAATACGGTGCAGGTACCAGCACCTCGTCACCCTCGCCCAGGGTCGCCAGCAAGGCATTGAAGATCGCGCTTTTGGCACCCGGGGTGACCAGGATCTGGTCGGCCGCGTAGTCCAGCCCGTTCTCCCTCTGCAATTTGGCGCTGATCGCCGCCCGCAATTCGGGCGTGCCGGCATTCTGGGTGTATCGGGTCTGTCCCTGCCTTGCCGCCTCGACGATGGCCTCGACAATATGGCCCGGCATGTCCAGATCGGGTTCACCAACCACCAGACCGATGATCGAACGTCCTTCACGACGCAAGGCGGCGGCACGATCGGCCGCCGCGCTGCTGGGAGAAGGCTTGATACGCTGCACGCGGGCAGCCAGACGCAAAGACACGGAGCAACTCCCGGGCGGGCATGGAATGCTTCACGTTAGGACCGCGACCAAGCTGCCGGCCAAGACAACTTTCATCTGCTGCCATAACTCCGGCTTATGAGACGGCACCTTCCCGCCGAAGCACCAGGCTCTGTGCCCCGCAAGTAGGGCGACAGGTCATAAGCCAAACTTATTGCCACCTAATCATTCCGTCTTGGAAGTCCGTTCGGGACTCCGCTAAAGATGATGCAGAGCAGCACGGTGACGAAGGGGGTCGCCGGCAGGCTTGGCATCGATCCGGCATGACCGGCCGGCATCGCAAGACACCGTTGATTGAAACGCGACTGATTGAGACGCGACCAGATTCCTGGCCGACCTTGGCGTCAGGCCAGATGCTGCCAAGAGGGGGGCAGTAGCATGAAATCCAAACGATACAGTCGGGCAATGATCTTGCCGATAGCCATCGCTGCCTCGTTCGCTTCGGCCTCGGGCTGGGCCATGGACGACGGGACGGCCACGTCCGCAGGGCAGCCTGCGTCGAAAAAAGCACCGAGCAAGAGTTCGTCCAAGCAAATGCAGGCCGTGATCGTCACGGGCACCCGCAGTTCGGGTCGGACCGAATCGGAATCCCTGTCGCCGATCGATGTGCTGGGATCCAAGGATCTGCAGGCCACCGGTGCCAATACCGTGGGACAGGCGCTCAGTCAGCTGCTGCCTTCACTCGACTTTCCTTCCTCTGCCATCAACGGTCCATTGAATACGACACGGCCAGTCATCCTGCGTGGCATGTCACCCAACTATGTACTGGTGCTGGTCGATGGCAAGCGCTATCACCCTTCATCGCAGCTGAATTACAGCACTACCTCCAGTCGCGGTTCACAACCGGTGGATACGGCCTCCATTCCGATTGCCGCCATCGACCATATCGAAGTCCTTCGCGACGGTGCGGCTGCCCAGTACGGCTCGGATGCCATTGCCGGTGTAGTGAATATCGTGTTGAAACACGGTGCCAGAAAAGGCGACAACAGTGTC
>JGI2924J29684_1078152_pt1 | contig 33309 bp, 28 predicted proteins | sample BenlonsequencITS_FD_29684 | JGI IMG/M metagenome (IMG submission 29684)
CCCTGCACCGTCCCGGCACCGATGCTGCCACAGAAGCCCAGTTGCCGGTGGAAATGCTGTGGGGCAAGTGGTCAGTCAACGATGACCTCAGTGTCGAAATGTTTTACCAGTGGAAATGGCGCCCCTCGGAATATGACCCCTGCGGTACTTTTTTCAGCAGTACCGACCTGGGCATCGACCAGAGCTGCAGCGGAATCCAGAGCAATGCCTATTACCCGCTCAATGCCTACTCCAAGGGCGCGGGCACCTGGCTGAGCGACGGCTACATGAACTCGATCGGCGCCATCCTTCCGGGTGGGCGACGCATCCAGGGCCGCAACAGCGGGCAATGGGGCCTGGCCACCCATTACACCTGGGAAGCCGCGCATACCACCTTTGGCGGCTACTACATGAATATCAATTCGCGCAGCCCCCTGCTGGATGCGACGACGGAGAATCCGGCCACCCAGAACAACAGTGTCATCGCCAAACTGGAAGCTGCCGGCGTGCCTGCCGCCTATGCGGCCTTGTCAGCCAAGCTCTCCAGCATCACTGAATTCTGGGAATTCCCCAACGACATCCATATCGCCGGCCTCTCGGCGGTAACCACGATCAACAAGTGGCGCCTCGCCGGCGAAGCGTCCTATACGAGCAACCTGCCCGTGCAGCTCAATACCGCGGACATGTTCGCCGCGCTGACACGCGACGGCGGCCCCATCGGCAACCGGATGGCCAACCTGAGTCCCGGTGATACCTTGCGCGGCTATGACCGCTTCGACAAGACCCAGGTCCAGTTCAATTTCAAGCGAAGCTTCGGGCGAATCCTGGGCGCTGACAGCAGCATGGCCATGGGCGAACTGGTCTGGACCCATACCAATCTGCCCCCTCTGTCCCAAGCACGTTATGGTCGTGGATTTGCCTGGGGCTATTCTCCGCAGTATTCCGACGGCACCTGTTCGGCGGTACAGAATCCGCAGGGCTGCCTGGCCAAGGGCTATTTCACCCGCCAAGCCTGGGCCTATCGCCTTCGCGGCCAGCTGAACTACAGCCTGCCGGGCCACTGGACCTTGTCACCGAGCCTGCAGTGGGGACAGGACATGCACGGCTATTCGCCTGACTACCAACTGGTCCAGGGCCGCAAACTGATCGTTCTGGGTCTGGCCGCCAGCCACCGCCGGTACTCGATCGCCGTCAACTACAGCAACTGGCTCGGCAATGATCCCTACGACACCTTGATCGATCACGACTTCGTCAGCGTGGCCTTCAGCGCCAACTTCTGAGCCACCTGCCCTGGGCGAGCAAATCGCGGATACTCCTGCGACAGCCATGCATTTTCACGGCCGCGCGGATCCATCGGCTGAGGATCCGTCCGGCCAGACCGGTCGGCGCGCCTGAAGGCCGGCGGCCCGACCGGCGGGGCGGCCACTGTCCGCGGCGTGGCATCCAAAACCAAGACCGGCATGCGTCCGACTCCTGCGGCCTGCGTGCCGCCATGGCCCCTGATCGGGCACTCGCCGCGACGTCCCTGATCACCATCCACGACGAAGCCAGCGACAGCTTTTCCGGGGTGCGCATGCCCGGCTGCACGCCGGCGTCGGCCGGCATGCCCACCGGATCAGTCCGCAGCGATCAGCCGCGCGACCGGTCCTTGAACAGCATGCCGACGCCGACCACGATCAGGATCAGCGGCCACCAGGTGCTCAGCAATTGCCCGATATGCAGGTCGAATCCGAAATTGCGCAGCAGAAACAGGATTCCGACCACGACAAGAACGATACCGGCGGCACTGGGTTTCATGAACGCTACTCTTCAGGGGAACGATGCCCAGTCTGCGGACCCGGACCTGAATCCGTCAATGGCAGGTTGCGATCATGGACGCGAACATCCTCTGTGCGGCAGCCGGCACCCGCAGCGACATCCATGCGGCGACGTACAGGCTGACTGCGCAGCACATTGCAATTCCTTTATTCGCGTACCCCAGGGCATGCCGCTGTCCAGTCGGCATCGGCCCGGCAGGCATCCACCGCGCGCAACGTTCGGCGACGGCCCGCAAACCATCTCGGCGATTCAGGCCGCCCCGAAATCATAGGCCAGCACCTGACCGATGGCTTCGGCTCCGGCTACATGCATCAGCAGACGCTCGATACCCAGCGCCACCCCTGCGCAGTCCGGCATGGCGGCCAAGGTGTCCAGCAAGCGCTGATCGACAGGCACCTCGGGCTGACCACGCCGGCGACGCAGTGCATTGTCGCGCTCGAAACGGGCCGCCTGCTCCTGCGGATCATTCAGCTCGTGATAGCCGTTGGCCAGCTCTCTGCGCCCGAGATACAGCTCGAAACGCTCGGCCAGAGGGGGCGCACCGGACCGGACCCTGGCCAGCGCGCATTGGCTGGCCGGGAAATCATGTACCACCAGAATGCCGTGCGGATCCATCCAAGGCTCGATGCAATGGGTCATCAGCAGATCCAGCCAGTCATCGCGGAGCAGCCCCTCCGGATCGATGCCGAATGACGCCAGCGGCGCCTGCAACTCGGATTCGGAGGCCTCCCAGGGATCCAGGTCCAGCACCTCGCGATACAAGTCGCGATAGCTGTACCGCCGCACTGTTGTCTGCCGGCCTTCGGCCTGCAGCAGGTGCTGCACCAGCTCAACCGTCTCATCGATCAATCGAAGATGATCCCAGCCCACGCGATACCACTCCAGCATGGTGAATTCGGGATTGTGGCGACGACCGGACTCGCCGTTGCGAAAGACCCGGCCCAGCTCGTAGCAGTCGCCAAAGCCTTCCGCCAGCAGACGCTTCAGCGGGAACTCCGGCGAGGTCCGCAGCCAACGCTCGCGGCGCCCCGCGCCGACAGGCCCCTCGAAACGGGTGACAAAGCTCTGGATGTTCGGGTCGGTATTGCCGGCCTCGGACAGGATCGGGGTTTCCACCTCGACGACCTGCCGCGCCGCAAAAAACTCACGCAGACGCGCATAGACACGCGCCCGCAGACGCATGGCCTGATGACGATCCGCCATCATCGGATGCACCACCTTCATGCCGATACGCCCTGCTCGGAGAGAAAGGCCTGCAACCGGGCCTCGTCCCAGATCTCGAGGCCCAGTTCGGTGGCCTTGTCCAGCTTGGAGCCGGCCGCCTCGCCTGCCACCACCACGGAGGTCTTTTTCGAGACGGAGCCGGACACCTTGGCGCCGAAGGCTTCGAGCCTTTCCCGTGCCTGATCCCTGGACATGGAGTGCAGCGTACCCGTCAGCACGAAACTCATGCCATCCAGGGGCAGGCTTGCCACCTTGGCCGATGCCGGAATCGCCGCCAGCAGGGCGTGCATCGCCTGCTCCGCCTGCTGCAAGGCTTCCAGACCGCCCCGATCGGCCAGCCGCGTTTCCAGCGCCTTGGCCGCTGCCGCAGGCACGCCTGCCGTCAGCCAGTGGTTGTAGCCACCGGCCTGGATCGCCTCCAGACTGGAAAAATGCCGAACCAGCAGCTCTACGCTCTTCGGCCCAAGCTTGGCGATGCCCGCGCCATTCAACAAGGCCGAAAGACCCAGACGCTCACGCAGGCGCGGATCCGGCGTCGTTTCGTCGTTGAAGCGGATACCCGCGGCCAGCAGACGGTCAACCACCTGCTGATTGCCTTCCTGCTGGAAGAATCCGGCGATCGAGCGCGCCACCTCGGTGCCGATATCCGGCAGCAGACGCAATATCGCCTCGGGTTGGGTCCGGATACGCTCCAGGCTGCCCAGCCAATCGGCCAGAGTCTTCGCCGTGTTGCTGCCGATATGCATGATTCCGAGCGCGAACAGGAAGCGCGACAGACTGGTATGACGACTGCCGTCGATACCGGCCAGCAGATTCTCGGCCCAACGGGTCGCGATCTTGCCGCTCCTGACCGTTTCAGGCGTGCTGCCGTCGCGCTCGTCGGCTCGCCGCTTCATGTCCAGCAGATCCTGCAGCTGCAGATGGTAAAGATCGGCCGGCGTCTTGACGTAATCGAATTCCACCAGCGCATCGACGAAACGCTCGCCCAGACCTTCGATATCCATGGCGCGTCGCGAGGCGAAATGGATCAGCGCCTCCTTGCGCTGCGCCGGGCAGAACAGGCCGCCACTGCAGCGCCAGGCTGCCGCGCCGTCTTCCCGCAGCAGCGCCGAACCGCAGACCGGGCAGTGGCGAGGCATGGCCCAGACCTGGGTATCGGCCACGCGCTGCTCGGGAATGACCCGCACCACCTCGGGAATCACGTCCCCGGCGCGACGCACGATGACGCTGTCACCGACGCGCACATCCAGTCGCGCCACCTGGTCGGCATTGTGCAAGGTGGCATTGGTGACCACCACCCCACCGACCGAGACCGGCTCCAGCCGCGCCACCGGTGTCGCTGCGCCGGTGCGACCGATCTGGATCTCGATGGCCAGTACCCGGGTGCTCTGCTCCTGGGCCGGGAACTTGTGGGCGATAGCCCAGCGAGGCGCACGGGCCACGAAGCCCATGGCCTGCTGGCCGGCATAATCGTCCAGCTTGTAGACCACGCCATCGATATCGTAAGGCAGCTGATCCCGTTCGGCACCGATCCGCCGGAAATAGGCCAGCAGCCCCTCGAAGCCCTTGGCCGTGGCGACTTCGGGCGACACCGGAAAACCCCATTCACGCAGCTGCTGCAAGGTCGCCGAATGAGTGGCCGGCAGATCGCCGTCCTCGACCTGACCCACCGCATAGGCGAAAAAGCTCAACCGACGACGCGCGGTCACCGCGGGGTCCAGCTGCCGCAGTGAACCGGCGGCACCATTGCGGGGATTGGCAAGCGGCTTTTCACCACGCTCCAGGGCAGCCGCGTTGAACTGGTCGAAATCCTTGCGCAGCATCACCACTTCGCCACGCACTTCCAGCCGCCTGGGCCAGCCTTCGCCGCGCAGTTTCAGGGGAATCGAGCGGATGGTGCGCAGATTGGCGGTGACATCCTCGCCGGTCTCGCCATCGCCACGAGTGGCGCCGCCGACGAATTGCCCATCGACATAGCGCAGGCTGATGGCCAGCCCATCCAGCTTGGGCTCCACCGAAAACACTGGCTGCGAGCGGTCCAGCGCGGACTCGACACGACGGACGAAATCGGCCACTTCGACATAGCGCTCACGATCGGTATCACCCTCCTGCTCGAAAGCATTGTTGAGCGACAGCATCGGCACCGCATGACGGACTTCGGCGAAACCGCCGATCAGCTTGCTGCCGACGCGCTGTGACGGCGAATCGGCAGTCACCCACTCGGGATGAACGCGCTCGATCGCTTCAAGCTCACGCAGCAGCCGATCATAGTCAGCATCGGGCAGGGTCGGATCATCGAGCACGTAGTAACGATGGCTGGCATCGTCCAGCTGCTGGCGCAAAGCGATCAGTCGCTGCTGCAAGACCTGCGGATCGGCAGATCCAGGCTCGGTGGTGACGGGGGCGTTGGGCATGAAATCGGGGGAAGCTGTCGTCATGGCGGCAGTTTACACCGAGGCCCCGGATTCCTTCCCTGACCTCGGCCGCAACAACCCGCCGCAGCCGGACTTCACCAGCTCGGCCGCAAAGACCAGTGCAAGCTCGCCATCAACGGACAGAAAGTAGATCCGCCAGCCGGAACCAGGCCGTCGAGGATAGCTTCTGCCATGACGGAAGACGTCGGACCGGACCGGACGACATGCTCCCGGCAGGATCGCAACACCGGCTGCCGCATCGGTACAGTCCCGGATATCCGCCAATGATGCGTAGACTGGCGCACGAAGCCGGCTCGAGCCAGGCATCGGCATGGCCTTCAGCGACCAGCCATCCCGGCCTGATCGACACAGGTTATGATAGACGACCATGCCGGCTTCACCCTCCCCCGCCTTTCAGACCGCCACCGAGTCGCCGTCGCTGCCCGATGCCGCCCTGCGACGCCTGCTGTGGCTGATTGCCGCCGGTTTTTTCATGCAGTCGCTGGATACCACCATCGTCAATACCGCCGTGCCCGCGATGGCCGAGGCGCTGAAGGTGTCGCCACTGGATATGCGCGGGGCGCTGACCAGTTATGTGCTGACGCTGGCGATTTTCATACCCGCCAGTCCCTGGCTGTGCAACCACTTCGGTACTCGCCAGGTGTTTGCCGGCGCGCTGGCAATCTTCAGCCTGGGCTCGTTGCTGTGCGGCTGCGCCACCAGCCTGACCGGGCTGATACTGGCACGTATCGTGCAGGGTCTGGGCGGCGCGGCACTGATGCCGGTGGGACGTTACGTGCTGGCGCGGACCGTGGATCGCAAGGATTTCGTGCGGTCGATGAGCATGGTCGCCACCGTCGGCCTGCTGGGCTCGGTCATCGGCCCCTTGCTGGGCGGCCTGCTGGTGCAATTCGCCCATTGGCGATGGATCTTTCTGATCAATATCCCGGTAGGCATGGCCGGCTATTGGCTGAACCGGCGGGCGATGCCGGATTATCGAGGGGATCGCGGCGAGCGTTTTGATCTTTCGGGCTTTGTACTGTTCGCCTCGGCCTCGGCCTTGCTGCTGTATGCCTCGGAACAGCTGACCGACCATCGTGCCAGTGCCACGGCCTTGTCGGCCAGCCTGCTCACTGCCCTGCTTTGCGGCACGCTGTATGTCTGGCACGGCCGGCGCATCGAGCACCCAGTCGCCGATCTGCGCCTGCTGAAGCTGCCTACGGTGCGGATCTCGCTGGCCGGCAATCTGTTTACCCGGCTGGGGGTATCCGGCATGTATCTTCTGGTGGTTATTTATCTGCAGGTCGGCTGCGGCTGGAGCCCGCTGCAGGCCGGCCTGATGATGCTGCCCCAGGCCGCCGGTTCGATCGCCGCCAAATGGATGGTCGCTCCGCTGCTGGACCGGCTGGGCTATCGCCGGCTGCTGACCGGCAATGCCTTGTGCGTGGTGCTGATCCTGCTCGGCTTCGGCCTGCTGGGATCAAGCACCTCGGCCTGGGTGATCGGCAGCCTGATGTTCGTCTATGGCGCCTTCATGGGCGTGCAGTACACCTCGATGAACACCTTGATCTACGTCGACCTGGATCGCCGACACGCCGCAATGGCCTCTTCGATGGCCTCGACGGCCCAGTATCTGTCGATGAGCTTCGGCATTGCGGCAGCCTCGGTACTGATGAGCCTGTATCTGCCGGGCGCCGCCGCGGCAGCCTATGTGGTGGCCTTTCACTGGACGGTACTGACGCTGGCGGCACTGACCCTACTCTCGGCCGGCATTTTCAGACAACTTGCCGCACCTGGAGTGAGCCTCCCCTTGCGCGGACGCTGATCAGGCCTCGGCCAATACGGCCCTCCCCGGCTGCCTCCAATTTCAGGCTTCGTCACCATCCAGCGCCTGCGATGGCGCAGCCGGGACGGACTTGCGGCGGCGGGCGCGGAAAAAATCGCGCAACATGACGCTGGCCTCATCGGCCAGCAAGCCACCCTCCACCACGATGCGATGATTGTGCCGGTCCGAGCCCAGCAGATCGAAGACGCTGCCGGCCGCACCCGTCTTGGGATCGGCGGCGGCATAGACCACCCGTGCCAGCCGCGCGTGCACCATCGCCATCGCGCACATCGCGCAAGGCTCCAGCGTCACATACAAGGTGGCGTCATTGAAACGATGATTGCCTACTGCCTCGCCGGCCGCCCGCAGGGCCTGGATTTCGGCATGCGCCGTAGGATCATGCAGGATGATGTTGCGGTTCCAGCCCATGCCCAGCAGCTGTCCGTCCCGCACCAGCACCGCGCCGACCGGCACTTCCTGCTCGGCATCGCGGGCATGCTCGGCCAGGGCCAGTGCGCGACGCATCCAGGCCTGATCATCAGCCGTCCAGGCCGGAGCCGTCACCTGCAAGGGCTCATGCATCGCGCCATTCCAGGCCGCGTCGCGCCATCCGCCGCAGGGATGCATCCCAGTCCGGCTCGGCCATCACGGCCTCAGCCTGGAACCAGCGCAAGGCCAACGATTCCTCGTTGCCCCGCACTTCTGCCCCAGCTGGAGCCGTGACCCGATAGCGCACGTCATAGTGCCAATGCCCGGCCTCCGTGCCGCGAGCAGGAATCCAGTGCCGGTCCAGATCGAAGATCCGCGATTCGACCTGCAAGCCCTGCAGCCCGGTCTCCTCGGTAGCCTCGCGCAAGGCTACGGCCCGCAGATCGGAATCCCCATCGGCATGTCCACCCGGCTGCAGCCAGCGATCCAGCTTGCGATGATGCATCAACAGCACCTGTTCGCCATCGGCATGCTGCAGCCAGGCCGAGCCGGTGAAATGCGCAGCGGCGTGCTCGCGCAGAAAAGCCTGCGGCGTCTCGCGCAGGAATTCAAGAAAGATGTCCGCCAGACCGGCCTGCGCAGGGCAGGCCTTGCGAAAGGCGACCAGCTGGTCTTCGAGTGTATCTGGGTGCAATGGGTACATGGCTTGCGGCGCTTTGGTGCAAAGCCCTCATGATAGTCGGTTTGGACTTGTACCACTTCAGTCGCTCAGCTATGGTTCATGGCTACCGCACCTATAGAGTGTGGATGTGCGCTGCCATCCGGCCGACGCCGTAGTCGTTTCTTAACGGGAGGGGAAAATGTTGAAGCGCTTGTTCGCGACGCACGCGATCGGGTCCTCGGCAGATCACGGGGCTGCCCCCGCCGGTGAGGGGACGACGTCCCTGAAGCGTGTGCTGACGGCGCGCCATCTGATCACCTTGGGCATCGGTGCCGTCATCGGCGCCGGCATTTTCGTGATCACCGGCCAGGCGGCCGCCGAACACGCCGGCCCTGCTCTGGTCCTCAGCTTTATTGTCGCCGGCATTGCCTGTGCGTTGTCCGCGCTCTGCTATGCCGAGTTCGCAGCGATGATTCCGGTTTCCGGCGGTGCCTATGCCTACGCCTATGCCACCCTGGGCGAAATCGTCGCCTGGTTCATCGGCTGGAATCTGGTGCTGGAATACCTCTTCGCCGTGGCCAGCGTCGCTGCCGGCTGGTCAGGTTATTTCAATGAATGCCTGGGCATCATCGGCCATTGGCTGCATATCTCACTGGCCTTGCCGGGTTATCTGTCGCAGGCCCCGCTGACCTTCGTCAACGGCCATCATCTTGAAACCACCGGCGCCTGGCTGAATCTGCCGGCAGTCCTCATTGTCACGGCGCTGACCGCGCTGTGCTATGCCGGCATCACCCAGTCATCCCTGGTCAACAGCATCATCGTGTCGATCAAACTGCTGGTGATCGCCCTGTTCCTGATCTTTTCGCTGCGCTATATCAACACCGCCAACTGGCACCCGTTCATCCCCCCCTCCCAAGGTCCGGGCCAGTTCGGCGTCGGCGGCATTTTCCGCGCCGCGGTGCTGGTGTTCTTCTCCTATATCGGTTTCGATGCGGTCTCCACCGCCGCCGGGGAAGCACGCAATCCGCAGCGCGACCTGCCGATCGGCATTCTCGGTTCGCTGGTGATCTGCACCGTGCTGTATATCGCCATGTCACTGACCCTGACCGGGATCGCGCCGTATCTGAGCCTCAATACCGCCCAGCCGGTCGCCACCGCGCTGGAAGCGCACCCCGAACTGCTGTGGTTGCGGGCCGTCGTGTCCTTCGGCGCTCTGGCAGGCCTCAGCTCGGTGATCCTGGTGATGCTGCTGGGAACCTCGCGCATCTTCTTCAGCATGTCGCAGGATGGCCTGCTGCCGCGCGCCATGAGCAAGGTGCATCCGCGCTACCGCACCCCCCATGTCGCGACCTTGGTCGGCGGCATCGTCGCGGCCGTCACCGCCGGCCTGTTTCCGGTCAGCATTCTGGGCGAACTGGTCTCGATGGGCACCCTGCTGGCCTTCGCCACCGTCTGCATCGGCGTGCTTGTTCTGCGCTATACCCGTCCCGACCTGCCCCGCAGCTTCCGGGTGCCGGCCGTATGGCTGGTCAGCACGCTGGGCGCGCTGATCTGCCTGTACCTGTTCTGGCAATCGTTCAGGGCCAACTGGCCGCTGATGCTGGGCTGGACCCTGGCCGGCCTGCTGATCTATGCCATTTACGGCTATCGCCACAGCCGACTGCAGCACGCATCCCACTGAACCGGCCCACCCGGCGCGTACGCCACCAGGAAGATCCGAACACATGCTCGACAAGCTGTTTGCCATCCGTGGCGTCGATATCCAGAACCAGGAAAATGCCAACAGCGGCTTGAAGCGCATTCTGGGGCCATGGGCACTGACCGCGCTGGGCGTCGGCTCGATCATCGGCACCGGCATCTTCGTGATGACCGGGCAGGCCGCCGCCGAACATGCCGGGCCGGCCATCGTGCTGTCCTTTCTGCTGGCCGGCTGCATCTGCGGCTTCTCGGCACTGTGCTATGCCGAGTTCTCCTCGATGATACCGGTGGCCGGCAGCGCCTACTCCTACGCCTACGCCACCATGGGCGAACTGGCCGCCTGGTTCATCGGCTGGAATCTGGTGCTGGAGTACGGCATCTCGATATCGGCCGTAGCCGTCAGCTGGAGCTCCTACTTTCTCAGCTTCATGCAGCATTTCGGCCTGGGCCTCCCCTCCCAGCTGGCCAATTCGCCCATCGTGTTCAGCCAGGGCCATCTGGCCCTGACCGGCGCCTGGTTCAATCTGCCCGCCGTGCTGGTGGTGCTGCTGCTGACCGGCGTCTGCTATGTCGGCATCCGCGAGGCCGCCTGGCTGAACAATGCCATCGTGGCGCTCAAGGTCGGCGTGGTACTGCTGGTGATCCTCGTCGGCTGGCATTTCGTCAACAGCGCCAACTGGCATCCATTCATCCCGCCACGGTCAGGGGATCATTACGGCTGGACCGGCGTCTTTCGCGGCGCCTCGGTGATCTTTTTCGCCTATGTGGGCTTCGATGCGGTGACCACCGCCTCGATGGAGGCAAAGAATCCGACCCGAGACATGCCCTTCGGCATCATGGCCTCGCTGATCATCTGCACCCTGCTGTATATCGCGATGTCCGGCGTGCTGACCGGCATGGAAAGCTATACCCGCCTGGGCACCGATGCGCCGGTGGTCACGGCCCTGCTGCGCCACCCCGCCCTGGGCTGGCTGCGGATCGTGGTCGAAATCGGCGCAATCGCCGGCCTGGCTTCGGTGATCCTGGTGATGATCGTCAGCCAGGCGCGGATATTCTTCATCACCGCCCGTGACGGCCTGCTGCCCCCGATATTCGCCAGGATCCATCCGCGCTACCGCACGCCGCATCTGAACACCCTGATCACCGGCGTCGTCGCCGCACTGATAGGCGGCCTGTTTCCACTGGACATCCTGGGCGACCTGATGTCGATGGGTACCATCATGGGCTTTATGGCGGTCTGCCTGGGGATCCTGATCCTGCGCCGGACACGCCCCGACCTGCATCGCCCGTTCCGGGTGCCTTGCGCGCCGGTAGTCTGCACGATCGGCGTGCTGTCCACCTTCGGCCTGCTGCTGACCATGGGCCTGCGCAACTGGCTGCTGCTGGGCGCCTGGACCGCCATCGGCCTGCTGATCTACTTCGGTTACGGCTTCCGTCACAGCAAGTTGCGCGACCAGAGCCAGAGCTGAACGCGCCGGAGGCATTCCCTCCGGCATTTTGCCGCCACGCGTCAGGCGACTTGTCGAAAAACGCCCGGGCATGACCTGCCCGGGCGCGTACCCGATCCCAGATGAAATCCCCTGGGCAAGTCACCCCGCCCGCAATGACGGGATACCTGCCCCAGACATCCCGCCGGGCTGACGAAATCCAGGCGGACTCTATCTCGATACGGCGCCGGCAAGCATCGATCAGCACGCCCTTCCGGCAAGGATCGCGGGCCGCCGGACCGACCTGCCCACACGGCGACATATGCCTGACCTGCAGCCGCTCCTCACGTGCGGCCATTCAATAAAGAAACAGGCGACCGGAGCGTAGATCCCATGAAATCAAGAAAAGCCAAGGCATGAAAAACGCCGGGCAAGCCCGGCGTTTTTTATCGCGGCAGATGACAGGGAGACTCAGCGCTTGCGCTTCTTCAGCTCGCGAATCATCCGCTGGCGTTTGCGCATCTGACCTTCAGTCAGCACGTTCTTCTTGCCGGCATAGGGATTGTCGCTTTCACGGAAGTCGATCCGCACCGGCGTGCCCTGCAGCTTGAAGCGGGCCCTGAAGAAATTCTCCAGATAGCGTCGATAGGACGGCGCGATATGCTTGGTCCGAGTGCCATGCAGCACGATGGTGGGCGGGTTGAGGCCGCCGGGATGCGCAAAGCGCAGCTTGGGGGCATGACCGCGCACCAGTGGCGGCTGATAGCTTTCGTAGGCCTTTTCCAGGGCCCGGGTCAGCTCCGAGGTATTGAGCTCCTTGGTTGCCGCCGCGTGTGCCTGGACCACGGCACGCATCAGCTCGCGCATGCCCGAGCCGTGCAACGCCGAAATAAAGACGATCTTGGCCCAGTCGACAAAGGCAAGCCGGCGCGCCAGGGCCTGCTGGCACTGGTCGCGCTGATAGGCGTCCATGCCATCCCATTTGTTGAGCGCAATGACCAGTGCCCGGCCCTGTTCAACCGTGTGACCGATCAAGGTCAAATCCTGATCGGCCAGGTTTTCACGGGCATCGACCAGCATCACCACCACCTGGGCCGCCTCGATGGACTGCAGGGTCTTGATAACGCTGAACTTCTCGACCGCATCCTCGACCTTGGAACGACGCCGCACGCCAGCCGTGTCGATCAGGGTGAATTGCTTGCCGTCACGCTCCAGGGTGACCTTGATCGGATCGCGGGTGGTACCGGCGACATCCGAGACGATCAGGCGATCCTCGCCCAGCAAACGGTTGACCAGGGTCGACTTGCCCGCATTGGGACGACCGACGATGGCCACCCGGATACCGGGGTCGGCAATCTCCTCCCCGCCGTCATCGGCATAGGCATCGGCCGGCAGCAAGGGAAAGACATCGGCCAGCAGCAGATCGCTGCCGCGGCCATGGGCGGCGGCCAGCGGCACGGTGGCCGCCACGCCGAAGGCCGAAAACTCGGCCATCACGGTGTCCAGATCCAGACCGTCGGTCTTGTTGACACCGACGATGAGCGGCTTGCCGCTGCGTCGCAGCTCGCTGATGATGGTGCGATCCTGCGGCAGCAGACCGTCACGGGCATCGACGACAAAAACCACGACCTGGGATTCTTCGATCGCCAGCCGCACCTGACGGGCCGACAGGCCGTCCAGCCCGTCCTCGGAACCGGACAGGCCGCCGGTATCGATCACCATCAGCGGACGGGCCGCATCAAGCCGACACACGCCGTAGTGACGGTCACGGGTAACGCCAGGAAGATCAGCCACCAGGGCATCCCGACTTCGCGTCAGCACATTGAAAAGAGTCGATTTACCGACGTTGGGGCGCCCAACAAGGGCGATGACGGGAAGCATGACGGTGTGGCTGTTCCTGGTAACGATCAAGGCGTCTTGGGCAGACGATAAGCGGCAATGTGCCCGGCGATGTCCTCGACATAGACCATGTCACCGACGACCAGAGGCTGCGACCGGATCGCCTTCTTGGACAGGCGCTCCCTGGCGGCCAGACTTCCGTCGCTGGTCTTCAACCAGTGCACATAGCCTTGGAAATCTCCGACCACCGTGTAGTCACCCTGCACGGCCGGGGCACTGAGCCAACGATATTTGAGGGCATTGGAACGCCACATGTCGGTGCCGCCGGCCTTGTCGAAGGCCCACACCTCGGAGTCATCGTTGACCGCATAGAGCATGTTGTTGCTGACCACGGGCGTGGTCGCGGAAGAGAAGGCACGGCTCCACAGCGGCCGGCCGGAAGGACCATCCACCGCCGAGAGATTGCCATGGTAGGCACTGGCATAAAGGGTGGTGCCATCCAGCACCACATCGCCGTCGGCGTCATCGAGCCGGTCGATGTCGGTGCGACCTTCGCCGCTGGCCAGCAGCTGCTCCCACAGCTTCTCGCCATTGTCGAGACGCAGCGAAATCAACTTGCCGTCGTCAGTCCCCATGAAGACCACGCCATTGACGGCCAGCAAGGCGCCATTGCCACGCAGGCTCAGGACCGGCACATTGCCGCCGTCGTTGGCCCACTGACGGGCTCCGGTTTCACGATTCAGGCTGTAGACACGACCATCCTCGGTACGCACGACCACCTGATCGCCGACGATGGCCGGCGGAGACAGGACTTCGGCCGCCAGCTCGGCATGCCAGCGCTCGTCACCGGTCTTGGCATCCAGGCCATAGACATGGCCATCGAGGGTTCCGACCACCAGCAGATCGCCGGAAACCACCGGCCCACCGGAGTAATAGGCGTCCGGCCAGCGAGTGGCCTTCCTGCCCAGCCACAGCAGGCGGCTGCGCATGCGCGTCGAGCGCTCCCACAGTGTCTTGCCGCTGACAGCGTCCAGCGCCGCGATATGACCGTCGGTACTGGCTACATACAAACGCCCGTCAGCATAGGCCGGCCTCAGTCGGACACCGGTCAGGCCCGCGCCCTTGCCGATGCGCGCATCCCATACCTGCTTGACCTGCACGCTGGCTTTGAAGTCCTTGGCCAGCGGTGTCGGCGGATGGATGTTTTCCTTCTTGTAGGAATGGCAACCGGCCAAGGCCAATGTCGCCAGCAACATAACAGGCAAAAAACGTTTCATGCACCCTGCTTCCCGGCTGACGCCAGATCATCTAATTTCATCTGAATGACATTGCGCTGAGGCACCTCGGGATCCAGCGCAGCCAGCGAAGCCTGGTAAGCCTTGCGGGCTTCCTCGGTCCGCCCCAGTTTGACCAGGGCATCACCACGGAGTTCCTCGCTGCGGCCAGCCCAGGCCGGCGCATCCACGCCCTTCAATTGCGCCAGCGCCTCGTCAGCTTTGCCTTGCGCCAGCAGCAGCTGGGCAATCCTGAGGCCGATCAATGGCTTGATCGCATCATCTTTGGTATGCGCCCCGGCCCAGCGCAACTGGGTCATGGCCGGATCGTACTGCTTGGCGGAGGCTTGCTCCTGAGCCAGCTGCAAGGCAGCGAACACTGCATAGGCGCTGCCGGCATAGTGCTGGCTCAGCGCGGCACCGTAAACCTGGGCCGCGGCGCCCTGTCCGGCCTGCCTGGCTTCGACCAGCTGCTCATAGACCCGTGAGGCCTGGCTGGCATTGGCCTGTTGATGGCGACGCCACTGCGCCATGCCGATGATGATCACCACCGCGATGACCAGCCCGGCCAGGATGGCCGCCGCATTGCTGCGCAGCCACTGACGAACGCGTTCGCCCTGCTCCAGATCGTCGTAAGCTTCAAACGCCATGAAAAATCCGTACCTTGTCTATGAATTCACGCCCCGGAAGCTTGCTCCCCGATTGGGCGCCCATCACCCGCCGTGCATGCGATGCGGGACAGACTGCGCTGGATGCACAGTAATGGACAAGCATACCCCAAAGGTCCGCCCCCAGGGGCGTCGCCCACTTAAAATCCGGCGGCGTTTGCGGACGCACCCTGCACGGCCACCCGGAACCGGGCCACATTCGCATGCCGATAGGTGTCAAGCGCCACCGGCTGGCCGTCCAGCGTCACCGTGGCTCCACTGGCATTGCCTATCCGGACCAGCAGCCCCTGGTCGCTGCGGAAAGTCCGCTGGCTGTCGGCAGGCAACAAGCCATATTCAAGACGCTTGCCATCGACCGAGGTAACCTCGACCCAACTGGCCTGGGCCAGGCCCAGGGTCAGGGTCAGGCTGTGACTGCCTGCACCGACCTCGGCGGTACCGACGCCCGCGGCCGCGACTGGCGCCGCCGGGGCTGCCGCAGCCCGCTCATCGAGACCCGGCATCATGGAAGCCATCAGTGGCTGAGCGGGGGCCGAAGCCGCCGGGGCCGCGCCGGGAACTCCCGCCACGACCGACGGCGCATTGAGCGGCATCGGAGACCTGGCCGCACCGCCCTCGATTTCGGCCAAGCCGCTTGCACTGGACACCGGCTCACCGGTGGTGGCTGCTGAGCTGGCTACCGGCGCTGCATCGAGCGGGTCCAGATGACTGATATTGTGATCCAGCGCGCCACTGACACCCAGCCAGACCACCGGCACCACGATCACCGCAGTGAACATCACATAGGTAGCGGCGCGCGCATAACGCTCCAGCAGATGCCGGGAGCGGGAAATGCCGCCGGTCGAAACCAGCTGTGGCTGTGCCGTCCGCACTTCCGGCAAGCTCGCGCGAATCGATTCTTCGGACCAGCCCAGCAGCCGACCGTAATTGCTGATGTAGCTGCGCAGATAGATCGCGTAGTCGATGCCCAGGTGCTCATCGGCCTCCAGCTTGCGCAATACGCCCCGCGGCAGATGCAAGGCCTCGGCGCAATGGTCGATGGTCCAGCCCTTGGCCTGGCGCGCTGCGGCCAGGCGCTGCCCGAGCGAGCTGACGGCCGGATCGGACATGACAGGCGAAGGCGCGACGTCCGTGGGCGAGGCGGAATCCGAAGCATTGCAGGGCGGGATGGAATTCATGGCTGAGCGGCAAGGTCAAGGGAGTGAGCCTGCGGAGAGGCGGGATACAACGTCCGCAAACGGGACGCGTAGCCTTTGGCCAGATCCGCATGGCCTAGCTTTAACTCGATCAGGTAACCAAGGTGCAACATGTCCGGGTCGGGTCGACCCAACCCATCCAGACGCTGCAGAAACGCCTCCGCACGCAGCGGATCATTTCCTTTATAAAACAGTTGGGCCAGGTGATACAACGCATAGGCATTCGCCGGGTCGGTCTCCAAGGCATGCCTGAAGTCCGCCTCGGCGGCCTGCGGCGCCCCCAGCTCGGTGTCGCAGATGCCGCGATTGGTCCATGCTACCGCCGGCGTGCGGTAGAACGGATCGGCCAGGGCGGCATACAGATAGGGCAACCCCTCGGCCGGCCGGTTGATCCGGCACAGGAAGGCACCCAGATTGTTGTTCAGATCGCCCTTGCCCGGCTGCATCCGCAGGGCCGCGCGATAATGGGCCTCGGCTTCGGGCATCCGGCCGATACGCTCGTAGACCACGGCAATCACGGTATGCGCCGGCACGTAGTTCGGATCGAAACCCAGAGCGATCTTCAACTTGTCCAGCGCCCCTTCCAGATCGCCCTGGGCCATATAACGCTGACCCAGTTCGGTATGGATCCGCGCGCCATTCTCGGCACTGTCGGAAGCCGTCGGCACCTTCAGGCCGTTGTCACGACTGGTATGGGTGACGCAGCCCCCCAGGCCCGCCAAGGCAAGAAACAGACAGATGATCCGCAGATCAATCCGCATGCGCCAGCTCCTGGCTGCGCAGAAATTCAGCCTGGCGGCGGGTGCGGTCCAGCACCTGCCCCTTGAGCTGACCGCAGGCCGCATCGATGTCATCGCCGCGGGTACGGCGCAACATGGTCAGCACGCCGGCATTCAGCAGCTGGGTCTGGAAATCACGGATGGTCTCGGGCTCGGAACGCTCGTAGCGGGTGCCCGGAAACGGATTGAAGGGAATCAGATTGACCTTGCACTGCGGCAGCTTTCGCATCAGCTTGATCAGCTGACGAGCATGCAAAGGCTGATCATTGATGCCCTTCATCAAGGTGTATTCGAAGGTAATCGATGTGCGCGGTCGTCTCGCCAGCCAGCGCTGGCAGCAGGCGACCAGTTCATCGATCGGATAGCGCTTGTTGAGCGGGACCAGCTCGGTCCGCAGCTCATCATTGGCCGCATGCAGGGAGACTGCCAGCGACACATCCATCGCATCGGACAGCTTGTCGATCATCGGCACCATGCCGGCGGTGGACAAGGTCACGCGCTTGGAGGCCAGCCCGAAACCGAGATCATCGCGCATCAGGCTCATCGCCTTGATGACGTTGTCGAAATTGGCCAACGGCTCACCCATGCCCATCATCACCACATTGGTGATGCGGCGACGCTGATGGGTGTAGTTGCCCAGCTGCTTGGCCGCCACCCAGACCTGCCCGATGATTTCGGCCGTCGAGAGGTTGCGGTTGAAGCCCTGGGTCGCCGTGGAACAGAACTGGCAGTTCAAGGCGCAGCCCACCTGCGAGGACACGCACAGCGTGCCGCGGGTCGGTTCGGGGATGTAGACGGTCTCGATGGCATTGCCACCATCCATGCCCAGCAGCCACTTGTGGGTGCCGTCCACGGCGCCCTTGTCGAACAGAGTGGCCGGGGGTCCGACATAGCAGACCTCCGACAACTTGGCACGCAACGCCTTGCCGACGTCCGTCATCTGTTCGAAATCGGAGACCAGGTGATGGTACATCCACTTCATCACCTGCTCTGCCCGATACGGCTTCTCGCCGAGCTGCGCGAAATAATCGCGCAGACCCTGGCGATCGAAGTCGAGCAGATTGACTTTTTCGACCTGACTCACGTGCTCTACCTCAGCGGGAGTGGATTTCCGTACCCGCGAAGAAGTACGCAATCTCATTCGCGGCGGTTTCGGCGGCATCCGAACCATGCACGGCATTGGCGTCGATGGAATCGGCGAAGTCGGCGCGAATGGTGCCGGCGGCCGCATCCTTCGGGTTGGTGGCGCCCATCAGCTCACGGTTCTTCAGAATCGCGCCCTCGCCTTCCAGCACCTGGATGGCGACCGGACCGGAGATCATGAAGTCAACCAGTGCCTTGAAGAAGGGACGCTCGGCGTGCACGGCATAGAAGCCTTCGGCTTCGGCACGAGACAGCTGGGTCAGCTTGGAAGCGACGATCTTCAGGCCGGCCTGCTCGAAGCGGCTGTAGATCTGGCCGATCACGTTCTTGGCGACAGCGTCGGGTTTGATAATGGAAAGGGTGCGCTCGAGCGCCATAACTAACTCCACGATACAGAAAGGTACAGAAATCCCGCCATGCCCGCCGGCATGACACCACAGCGTGCATGAGGGGGAGATTAAGGGTCGGGAAAGTTTGACAGATTACGCGCAATCCGCAAGCAACAGCGACAATTGAAACAACTGTTTGACTCGTCAACAGGCCGGGCGTAGTCTTAAACGAACGTTTGAAACTTGCCGAGCAGCACCCGATTTCATGGACTCCACGCCCCCTATTCCGACCAAACAGCGCATCCTGGCCGCCGCCGAAGAGCTGTTTGCTCAACACGGCTTCGACGGGGCTTCGCTGCGTCAGGTCACGGCCAGCGCAGGCGTCAACCTGGCCGCCGTCAATTACCATTTCGGCTCGAAAAGCCAGCTGATCGAGGAAATCTTCCGGCACCGCCTGGATGATATCAACGGCCGTCGTCTGCTGGCCCTGCACAAGATCGCCGGCAAGCCCGAGACCGTGCTGGAGGACGTGATCGCCGCCTACGTCAGGCCGGCCGTGGAGCTGTCAGGCGAGGGCGAGGGCTCGGTGTTCATGCGTGTCATGGCCAGGGCCTATGCCGAGCATGACGATACCCTGCGACGCTTCCTGTCCGAAAACTACGGGCATGTGATGCGCCAGTTCGTGGCTGAATTCGGGCGCCTGCTGCCCGAGCTGGGCAAGGAAGACCTGTATTGGCGGATCGACCTGATGACGGGCGCGCTGACCCACGCGATGTCCGGCTTCGGCATGATCCAGCGCAAGAGCGACATTCCGGAACGTCAGCATCGCGAGAAGATCGTCGAGCAGTTGCTGCGTTTCACGGCATCCGGCCTGCGACATCCCTGAGCCCTCGCTGGAAAGGGGCAGGTCAGGCCTTATCATCCCTTCGTATCAGTCGGAGAATGCAATGTCCGCAATACCGTTACGTGTCCGCAAGGCTGCGGTGCTGGGTGCAGGCGTGATGGGGGCGCAGATCGCCGCCCACCTGACCAATGCCGGTGTCGAAACCCTCCTGTTCGACCTGAGCGCCAAGGACGGGCCCAAAAGCGGCATTTCGCAGAAGGCCATCGAGCATCTGAAAAAGCTGTCGCCGGCTCCGCTGGCCCTGCCCGAGTTCGCCGGCCTGATCCGCGCGGCCAATTATGACGAAGATCTGGCCCTGCTTCAGGATGTGGATCTGGTGATCGAGGCCATTGCCGAGCGCATGGACTGGAAGCTGGCGCTGTACGAAAAGATCGCGCCGCATGTCAACGACCATGCCATTCTGGCCAGCAATACCTCCGGCCTGTCGATCACCGAGCAGGCCTCGGCCTTGCCCGCCGCGCTGCAGGCGCGTTTCACCGGCGTGCATTTCTTCAATCCGCCGCGCTATATGTATCTGGTCGAGCTGATTCCGACCCCGCATACCGATCCCAAGGTGCTCGAAGGTCTGGAAGCCTTCCTGACCAGCACGGTCGGCAAAGGCGTGATCTATGCCCGCGACACGCCGAACTTTATCGGCAACCGCGTCGGCGTGTTCTCGATGCTGGCCACCATGCAGCACACCCAGCAATTTCAGCTTGGCTTCGACGTGGTCGACGCGCTGACCGGCCCGGCCATCGGCCGCCCCAAGAGCGCCACCTACCGCACCGCGGACGTGGTCGGCCTGGATACCATGGCCCATGTCATCAAGACCCTGGAGTCGCTCAAGGACGATCCGTGGTACGCCAGCTACCAAGTGCCGGTATGGCTGCAGGCCCTGATCGACAAGGGCGCCCTGGGCCAGAAGACCGGTGCAGGCTTCTACCGCAAGCTGGGCAAGGACATCCAGGTGATCGACCTGGCCAGCCAGGACTACCGTCCGTCCGGCCAGGGCGCTTCCGACGAAGTCGCCGCCATTCTGGCGATACGGGACCCGGCCGAGAAGTTCGCCAAGCTGCACGCCTCCAGCGATCCGCAGGCCCGGTTCCTGTGGGCCACCTTCCGGGATCTGTTCCATTACTGCGCCTGGCATCTGGGCGATATCGCCGATACCGCGCGGGATGTGGATCTGGCGATCCGCTGGGGCTACGGCTGGAAACAAGGTCCGTTCGAAATCTGGCAGGCCGCCGGCTGGAAGCAGATCGCGACCTGGATCGAAGCCGATATCGCCGCCGGCAAGACCCTGGCCAGCGTACCTCTGCCGACCTGGGTCAGCGATGGCCGCGACGGCGTCTACACCGGCCAGGGCGCCTGGAGTGCCGCCGATCAGGCCTACAAGCCGCGCTCGACCCATCCGGTCTATGCGCGCCAGCTGTTCCCCGATCCGGTCCTCGGTGAAACGGCGGATCGCGGCCAGACCGTCTGGGAAAATGACGGCGTGCGGTTGTGGACCCTGGGCGACGACGGCATCGGCATCCTGTCGTTCAAGACCAAGATGAACACCTTCAACGACCATGTCCTGAACGGCATCCAGCAGGCCATCGATGTAGCCGAGCAGCAGCTCAAGGCCATGGTGATCTGGCAGACCGGCGAACCCTTCTCGGCCGGCGCCGATCTCAAGGGTGCCCTGGGACTGCTGAAGGCCGACAATTTCGAAGCCTTTGAATCGCTGGTGGCCAACTTCCAGCGCACCACGATGCGGGTCAAGCATGCGCTGATCCCGGTGGTTTCGGCCGTACGCGGCCTGGCCCTGGGTGGTGGCTGCGAACTGCAGATGCACTCGGCCCGCACCGTGGCCGCCCTGGAAAGCTATATCGGCCTGGTCGAGGCCGGCGTCGGCCTGCTGCCGGCCGGATCCGGCCTGAAGGAGTTCGCCCTGCGGGCGGCCCGCCAGTTCCCGGAAGATCCCTTCGAAGGCCTCAAGCGGGTCTTCGAGACCGTGGCCATGGCCAAGGTCTCGGCCAGCGCTTTCGAGGCAAAACAACTGGGCCTGCTGCGTGACAGCGACATCATCGTGCTCAACAGCTTCGAGCTGTTGCATGTGGCCAAACAGACCGCCGGCGCCCTGGCCGAGAGCGGCTGGCGTCCGCCCCTGCCCGCCCATGCCATTCCGGTCGCCGGCGCCACGGGCTGGGCCAATTTCAAGGCCCAGCTGGTGAACATGCAGGCCGGCTATTTCGTTTCGGAACATGACGCCGAGATCGCCGGACGGATTGCCGACGTGCTGTGCGGCGGCCCCATCGAAAAAGGCTCGCTGGTCGATGAAGCCTGGCTTCTGGCACTGGAGCGCAAGCACTTCGTGGCGCTTGGCCGCACCGAAAAGACCCAGGCCCGCATCGCCCACACCCTGACCACCGGCAAGCCGCTGCGGAACTGATGGCGTCCCGTGCGCGCCGCCCAGGTCGCGGCGCGCCGGACCCTCTTCGTCAAACGACAAAGGATTTGGATCATGAGCAAGCAAGTCCAGGACGCCTATATCGTCGCCGCCACCCGGACTCCGGTCGGCAAGGCACCGCGTGGCGTGTTTCGTCATACCCGGCCAGATGATCTTCTGGCCCACGTCATCCGCCAGGTCATCGCCCAGGCGCCCGGCATCGATCCGGCCCTGATCGGTGATGCCATCATCGGCTGCGCCATGCCCGAGGCCGAGCAAGGCATGAACATCGCCCGCATCGGCGTGCTGCTGGCCGGCCTGCCCGATGCCGTGCCCGGCGTCACCGTCAATCGCTTCTGTTCTTCCGGGCTGCAGGCCGTGGCGATGGCGGCGGACCGGATCCGTCTGGGCGAGGCCGATCTGATGCTGGCCGGCGGCACCGAGAGCATGAGTGCGGTACCGATGATGGGCAACAAGGTGGCGATGAACCCGTCCATCTTCAGCAACGAACATGTCGGCATCGCCTACGGCATGGGCATCACCGCCGAAAACGTCGCCAAACATTGGAAAATCAGTCGCGAAGCCCAGGACCGGTTCGCGGCCGCCAGCCACGACAAGGCCCTCGCCGCCATCGCTGCCGGCGAGTTCAAGGACGAAATCAGCCCCTATGCCTTGAACAACCATTTCCCCGATCTGGCCAGCGGCCGGATCATCGAGGACAGTCGTCTGGTCGACACCGATGAAGGCCCGCGTGCCGGCAGCTCGGCCGAGGTGCTGGGCAAGCTGCGCACTGTATTCCGCAACGGCCAGTTCGGCGGCTCGGTCACCGCCGGCAACTCCTCGCAGACCTCGGATGGCGCGGCCGCGATCCTGCTGGCCAGCGAAAGCGCGATCAAGCGTTACAACCTGCAGCCACTGGCCCGCTTCGTCGGCTATGCCGTGGCCGGTGTGCCGCCGGAAGTCATGGGCATCGGCCCCAAGGAGGCGATTCCCCGCGTGCTGAAACAGGTCGATCTGAGCCAGGATCAGCTGGACTGGATCGAGCTGAACGAGGCCTTTGCGGCCCAGTCACTGGCGGTCATCCAGGATCTGGGCCTGGATCCGGGCAAGGTCAACCCGCTGGGCGGCGCCATCGCACTCGGCCACCCGCTGGGCGCGACCGGCGCCATCCGCACGGCCACGCTCGTGCACGGCCTGCGTCGACGCAGGCAGAAGTACGGCATGGTGACCATGTGCATCGGCACAGGCATGGGTGCCGCCGGGGTTTTCGAAGCGCTCTGAAGTGCCACGGCCGGAGCGCAACGCGCTCCGGCCGTGATCTTCCAGCTGCCGCCCCCGACTTCAGCGCGGGCCGAGCTCGCCCAGCAGCTGCTCGATCCGGCCGTCCTTTTCAGTCCACAGCGCATTCATCCAGGCCTGGAAACGCTCGCGGTAGGCCTGATCTCCCTGATAGTCACCCACCATATCCTGTGGCAAGGGGTGCTCGCGGATGTCGACGCATACCGTGCCGACCCGCCCGGCAATCATGTCGTGCATGCCGCCAACCCCGTCGGGATAAACGATGGTGATGTCCAGAATGCTGTGCAATACATCGCCCATGGCACTCAGCACGAAGGCGGTACCGCCAGCCTTGGGGCGCAGCAGATGGCGATAAGGCGACTGCTGCTGGTCATGCTTGGCTTGGGTAAAGCGGGTACCTTCGGCGAAATTCATGATCGCGGAAGGAATCCTGCGAAAACGCTCGCAAGCCTTGCGGGTAATCTCCATGTCACGCCCCTTAAGCTCCGGCCGCCTGGCCAGCACCGCCGGCGAATAACGCCGCATGAACGGAAAATCCAGCGCCCACCAGGCCTGGCCCAGCAAGGGGACCCATATCAGCTGCTGCTTCAGAAAGAAGCGCATAAAAGGTATTTTCCGATTCAGGGCATACTGCAGCGCGGGAATGTCGACCCAGCTCTGGTGATTGCAAAGCAACAGATAGTTCCGGTCCGGCCGCAAATCCTGCGGCAGCCGAATCCGCCAGTCGATGCGGGTGAAGATCCCGAACATCACATTGTTGACATGCAGCCAGCTCTCGGCGATCGCCGCCAGCCCTCTCGAACACAGATCACGCCAGGACTGCAAGGGCACTACGATCTTGGCCAGGGTCAGGACCGCCATCAGCAGAATATGCACGACGGTGTTGAACGCGATCAGCAAATAGACCAGGGGAATTCGCAGCCAAGCAGGCAACTGGGCGAACATGAAGCTTCCGTCATGACCAGGGCGCTCAAGGATACACCAGCTGCCTCTTGCCAGGGCTGTCGGCAGACGCGCGCCGGGTCACGGCCCGGATCAGCGCCCGGCAAGAGGCATGATCCGGGCTCGCTCGGCCATCAGAGCAGCAGCTTGCGCACCTTCTGCAGAGCCGCCACGAAGATATCCACTTCTTCGGGCGTATTGTAGAAGGCCAGCGAGGCGCGCAGCGTGGCCGGCACGCCGTAATAGGCCATCAGCGGATGCGCGCAGTGATGGCCCGAACGCACCGCAATGCCTTCCAGGTCCAGCAAGGTAGCCAGATCGGTCGCCTGTGCGCCTTCGACAAGGAAGGAAAGCACCGGCTCCTTGTCCGCGGCCTCGCCGAACAGGCGCAGACCGGGCACTTCGCGCAGGCGCTCCGTGGCATAGGCCAGCAGCTCGGACTCCCACAAGCGAATGGCATCGAAGCCCAGACGTTCGTAATAGTCAATGGCGGCCGTCACGCCGGCAAACCCGGCGATATTGGGCGTGCCAGCCTCGAAGCGATGCGGCGGATCGGCAAAGGTCGTACCCTCGAAGCTGACTTCACGGATCATCTCGCCACCACCGAAGAATGGCGGCATCGCCTGCAGATGCTCTTTGCGGGCCCACAGCAGGCCTGTACCGGTCGGCGCCAGCATCTTGTGACCGGTAACCGCGTAGAAATCGCAGCCCAGCGACTGCACATCCACTGGCCGGTGCGGCACCGCCTGGGAGCCGTCGACCAGCAGCGGAATCCCCCGACGGCGGCATTCACGGGCCAGCTCGCGCACCGGATTGACCGTACCCAGCACATTGGAGACATGTCCCACCGCCGCCAGCTTGACCTCTGGACCCAGCAGGGCAATGAAAGCCTCGACATCGAGCTCGCCGGCCGCATTGATCGGCGCCGCCTTGACGGTGGCGCCGCTGCGCTGGGCGACAATCTGCCAGGGCACGATATTGGCGTGATGTTCCATCACGGTGGTGACAATGACATCGCCAGGCCTGAGGCGCGGCAGCAGGAAACTGTAAGCCACCAGATTGATCGACTGGGTGGTCCCCGAGGTCAGCACCAGCTCCTGACTGGAGGAGGCATTGATAAAGCGCGCCAATCGATCGCGCGCACCCTCATAGGCGGCAGTGGCTTCCTCGCCCAGCTCGTGCACGGCACGGGCCACATTGGCATTGTGCAAACGGTAATGCTCGTCAACGGCCTCGATCACCGAAGCCGGCTTCTGACTGGTGTTGGCATTGTCGAAATATACCAGTGGCTTGCCGTGGACTTCACGCTGCAGCAAGGGGAAGTCGGCACGGACCCGATCAATATCGAAACGATCGGCGGCTATCTTGAATCGTGCGTTCATGGGCAGTCTCTACCTCGAATGACCTTGGACAGGCGGACAGGATCAGTCCGCCTCCTGGGGCAGCTGGGCCAGCAGCAAGCCGGACACATGCTGATGAAGCGCCGGATCCGGCACCTGGTCCAGCACTTCCTGGCAGAATGCCGCCATCAGCAGACGACGGGCCTGCTCCAGTGAAATGCCTCGCGAGCGCAGGTAGAACAGAGCCCGTTCGTCCAGCTGGCCGACCGTGGCACCATGCGCCGCCTTGACCTCGTCCGCGTAGATTTCCAGTTCGGGCTTGCTGTCGATCTCGGCTTGAGCTGACAGCAGCAGATTCTTGTTGGCCAGCGAGGCATCGGTTCCGTCCGCCCCTTCGGCCACCACGATGGCGCCACGGAAGACTACCCTCGAGCGCTCGTCGGCGACACCGCGCCAGATCGCATCGGAACGACTGCCCTTCGCCGCATGACGGATCTGCAGCTGGGTATCGATATGCTGGCGGCCACGTGCCACGACAACGCCTCGCGAATCGAACGAAGCCTCGTCACCCGCCACCTCGGCCTGCAGCTCGTGACGAACCAGGCCGCCGCCCAGTTCCAGACCGTACCAGGCGGCATGGGCGTGGGAGGCCAGCTGAAAGCGGGTATGCCGGAACAGCGGCGCCGATACGGCGGCCTGTTGCAGCACCACCAGCTGAAGCTGCCCTCGGGCAGCCACTTGATGCAGGCTGCTGACAGTCGCCAGATGCTGCTGGGCGCCGGCACTGAGATGCTGTTCGACCAGCTGCAACTGGGCCCCCTCTTCCACCTGGACCAGATGGCGCAAATGCCAGGCCTGATCTTCGGAAGCAGGGGTTGCAATATGGACCAGCCGCACCGGCGACTCGATCACAGCCCCGGCGGCAACACGCAGGCGCACGCCCTCGCGTGCCGCCCCCGCATTCAGTCGGCGCATGATATCGGCGGCTGCCAGTGACTCGCCTTCCCACAGCGCCTTCAGCTCATCGCCACGCCCCTCGGCCAGCACGGCGGATACGGGCTCCAGCGTCAGTCCTTCGGGCAGGCCGTCCAGCATCGACAGATCGGCCCGAAACACGCCGTTGACAAAGACCAGGCTCGGCCCTTCCAGCCCGGGAATCTGCCACAGCGCGGCGTCCATCGGACGGCTGGCGGCCTCGGCATCATGGCTGGCAAAACGGCGCTGGGCCAGCGCGCGCAAGGAGGTATATTTCCAGGCCTCGCTACGCGGACCCGGCATGCCGTCCTCGATCAAGGACTGGCGATACTGCTGCCGCAAAGCGATCAGCCAGGCCGGCTCCGCCGCCAGCGGGAGGTCGGCGCCGGCCAGCTGCGAGGCAAGCAGTGGCGCGGACTGTGCCTGACTCATGCCTTTGCCTCCGCACCCACCTTGGCGGCCAGCTCGGGATGGCGTTCGGCGATCCATGCATAGCCGTGCTCTTCAAGCTTCAAGGCCAGACTCTTGTCGCCGCTTTCCACGATGCGGCCATCGGCCAGCACATGCACGAAATCGGGAACGATGTAATCCAGCAGGCGCTGGTAATGGGTGACCATCAGGAACGAGCGGGCGGGGTCGCGCAAGGCGTTCACACCACCGGCCACCTGCTTGAGCGCATCGATGTCCAGACCCGAATCGGTCTCGTCCAGGATCGCCAGCTTCGGCTCCAGCACGGCCATCTGGAAGATCTCGTTGCGCTTCTTCTCGCCACCGGAAAAGCCTTCGTTGACGGCGCGGTGCAGCAGTTCGTCCGAAATCTGCATGATTTTCAGCTTTTCGCGCACCAGCTTCAGAAAGCGCATCGAATCCAGCTCGTCCTCGCCACGATACTTGCGCTGGGCATTGAGCGCTGCGCGCAGGAAATAGGTGTTGTTGACGCCGGGAATCTCGACCGGGTACTGCAAGGCCAGAAAAACGCCCTCGGCGGCACGCGCTTCCGGATCCAGCGCCAGCAGATCCTTGCCCTCGAAGATCACCGAGCCAGCCGTCACCTCGTAACCATCCCGCCCCGACAACACATTGCCCAGGGTGGACTTGCCGGCACCGTTGGGCCCCATGATCGCGTGAACCTCACCGGGATTCACAGTGAGGTTCAGACCCTTGAGGATCTCCTTGCCTTCGACGCGGGCATGCAGGTTTTCGATTTTCAGCATTGTCATAATTCAACCAGTTCGATCTGACGGCGCCGGCGGCACCGGACCAGGGAGGGAGAGGCCCGCCGAACCGGTCACGGAACGGCGAAGGCCTGTTGCAGAGCTTGGCAGCAGAGGGTGCGCCGGCCACCGGATCGCGCCGGCGGTCGGCGCGTGCTCCGGTCGGATCGGGATCAGCCCACCGCACCTTCCAGCGAGACTTCCAGCAGCTTCTTGGCCTCGACCGCGAATTCCATCGGCAGCTCCTTGAAGACCTGCTTGCAGAAACCGTCGACGATCATCGATACCGCATCTTCCTCGCTGATGCCGCGCGAGCGGCAGTAGAACAGCTGGTCATCGGAGATCTTGGAGGTCGTGGCTTCATGCTCCACCGTCGCGCCCGGATGCTTCACCTCGATATAGGGGAAGGTATGGGCGCCGCAACGCTTGCCGATCAGCAGCGAGTCGCACTGGGTGTAGTTGCGGGCACCGTCGGCGCCCTTCTCCACCTTGACCAGACCGCGATAGCTGTTCTGGCTGCGACCGGCACTGATGCCCTTGGCAATGATCTTGGAGCGCGTGCCCTTGCCGATATGGATCATCTTGGTGCCGGTATCGGCCTGCTGGTAGTGATGGGTCAAGGCCACCGAATGGAATTCACCCACCGAGCGGTCGCCCTTCAGCACGCAGCTGGGATACTTCCAGGTGACGGCCGAACCCGTCTCCACCTGGGTCCAGCTGATCTTGGAGTCGGCGCCGCGGCATTCACCACGCTTGGTCACGAAATTGTAGATGCCGCCGACGCCGTTCTCGTCACCGGGATACCAGTTCTGCACCGTGGAATACTTGATGTTGGCACGCTCCAGCGCCACCAGCTCGACCACCGCCGCATGCAGCTGGTTCTCGTCGCGCATCGGCGCGGTGCAGCCTTCCAGATAGGAAACGCTGGCATCATCCTCGCAGATGATGAGCGTGCGCTCGAACTGACCGGTATTGACCGCATTGATGCGGAAATACGTCGACAGCTCCATCGGGCAACGCACGCCCTTGGGCACGAACACGAAGCTGCCATCGGAAAACACCGCGGCATTGAGAGCGGCGAAATAATTGTCGCCGACCGGCACCACACTGCCCAGATATTCGCGGACCAGCTCGGGGTGCTCGCGCATCGCCTCGCTGATCGAGCAGAAGATCACGCCGGCCTCGGCCAGCTCCTTGCGGAAGGTGGTCCCGACAGAGACCGAATCGAATACGGCGTCCACCGCCACCCCGGCCAGACGGGCCCGCTCGTGCAGGGGAACACCCAGCTTCTCGTAGGTTTCAAGCAGCTTGGGATCGACCTCGTCCAACGACTTGGGACCTTCCTTGGGCGCCGAGTAATAACTGATGGCCTGATAATCGATGGGCTCGATCTTCAGCTTGGCCCAGTCCGGCACCGGCATGGTCAACCAGTGCCGATACGCGGCCAGCCGCCATTCGGTCATCCAGTCCGGCTCCTGCTTGAGTGCCGACAGACGACGGATGATATCTTCGGACAGCCCCGGGGGCAGACTCTCGCTTTCGATGTCGGTAACGAAACCGGCCGCATAGCGTCGGCCCAATGCTTCGACGACCTCGGCATTTTCCGGCAATACCGCCAGGTTTTCGCTGCTATCAGTGATCATGGGATGGATACTTCCTCACCGGCCCGATGCCAGGGCCTGTCGTTCTGGATTGACGTCGAATTCGCCCCGCGAAGGCGGAAGCGGCGCCGCCGCGGTGGGCGGGCGCAACATGTCTGAAAGACGGATCGAGCGCAGCGCGCCGGCCAGCACATCGCTGACCTGACGCCAACTGCCGCGTACGCCGCAACTGGATTCAAGATCGCAGCGGCGGTCGGCCAGACTGCAGTCGGTCACCCCGATCGGGCCTTCCATCGCCACCACGATCTCGGCCAGCGAAATCTGCTGGGCCGGCCGCGCCAGGCGGTAACCACCGTTGACGCCGCGAAATGACTCCACCAGCCCGGCCTGGCTCAGCACCTTCAGCAGCTTGCTGACGGTGGGCAGTTCCAGATGGGCGATGTCGGCCAGCTGGACCGCACGCAGCACTTCCCTGGGACGCTCTGCCATGCAGGTCATCACCAGGGTGGCGTAATCGGTCAGTCGGCTGACTTTCAGCATGGAGACAAGGCCGTGCGGCTAAACTGGACTAAAATGGTACTGATTTGAGCTCGCCAACGCAACCGCCCCGCCGCAGCCCGCTTGCCCGGGGACACACGTGGTGCGCTCCACCTGCCGCAGGCACACAGAGGGGCGTTGCCGGCAACCAGTGCAACGGGCTCAGCCCTTGCACCATGCCGGGGCGAGCGCAGCCGATGGTGCGCCCTGCCTGCCGGCAGCCCCTGCCATTGACGTGCCTCGCCGCGACTGGCACAACATGTGCTTTGTCGTACTCAAGCATCAGCTGAACCAGGGGAACAACGCAATGAAGTGGATCACCGCGATCATCAAGCCTTTCACACTCGACGATGTGCGCGAGGCCTTGGGCGAAGCCGGCATCAACGGCATGACGGTGACCGAAGTCAAAGGCTTCGGACGGCAGCACGGCCATACCGAGCTGTATCGGGGTGCGGAATATGTGGTCGACTTCCTGCCCAAGCTGAAGATCGAAATCGCCGCTACCGACGAGCAGGCCGAGCGCGCCATCGAGGCGATCAGCACGGCGGCGCGTACCGGCAAGGTCGGCGACGGCAAGATTTTCGTGATCGATCTGGAACAGGCGATCCGGATCCGGACCCAGGAGATCGACGCCGATGCGCTGTAAATCCGCACTGATCCCGCTTCTCGCTGGCCTCGGCGCCAGTGGCCCGCTGCTGGCCCAGTCCACGCCGGCCGCAGCGCTTGACCATGGCGATACCGCATGGATGCTGACCTCGTCCATGCTGGTTCTGTTGATGACCATTCCGGGCCTGGCCCTGTTCTACGGCGGAATGGTCCGCGCCAAGAATCTGCTGTCGGTACTGATGCAGTGCTTTTCGATTGTGGCGCTGGTCAGCGTGCTGTGGGTGCTCTATGGCTATTCGGTAGCATTCAGCACCGTCGGCATGACCACCGAACATGTCAATCTGCATGCCATCGTGGGCGGTCTGGACCGGGTCTTTCTGGCCGGACTGACCCCGGACAGTCTGTACAACACGATTCCCGAAAGCGTGTTCGTGATGTTCCAGATGACGTTCGCGATCATCACCCCGGCGCTGATCATCGGCGCCTTCGCCGAGCGCATGAAGTTCAGCGCCCTGCTGTGGTTCACCGCCTTGTGGGTCACCGTTGTCTACCTGCCGATGGCGCACATGGTCTGGAGCGGACCGGGCTCGCTGCTGGGCGATATGGGCGTGATCGATTTCGCCGGCGGCACCGTGGTGCACATCAATGCAGGCATCGCCGGTCTGGTGGCCTGCCTGATGATCGGCAAACGCCGAGGTTATCCGACCACGGCCATGCCTCCCCACAATCTGGGCTATACCGTGATCGGTGCCAGCATGCTGTGGCTGGGCTGGTTCGGCTTCAATGCCGGTTCGGCCGCCGCCGCCAACGGCAGTGCAGGCATGGCCATGCTGGTCACCCAGGTCGCCACTGCGGCGGCAGCCATCGGCTGGACGGCGGCGGAATGGATGGTACACAAGCGTGCCAGCGTGCTGGGCATCGTGTCGGGCGCCGTGGCCGGACTGGTTGCGGTGACGCCGGCGGCCGGAACGGCAGGCCCAGGCGGCGCCCTGGTGCTGGGACTGGTCACCGGCGTGATCTGCTATTTCACCGCGACCCGCCTGAAGTACAAATTGGGCTATGACGACACCCTGGATGTGTTCGGCGTCCACGCCGTGGCCGGCATCGTCGGAGCCTTGCTGACCGGCCCGCTGGCGGCGCCGGCACTGGGCGGCTTCGGCACCGTTGCCGACCTGGGCGGCCAGCTGTGGATCCAGGCCAAGGGCGTCGGCTTTACCGTGCTATGGTCCGGCGTGCTGACCTGGCTCATCCTGTTACTGCTGGACAAGACCCTCGGCCTGCGCGTCAGCACCGAGCAGGAGCAGATCGGACTGGACCTGGCCGAGCACGAAGAGCGCGCCTACAACCTGTAAGCGCCCGATCCGGGTGACGCCATGCACGGCATGGCGTCACCCGGAATACAAGACAGCTCACAGACGACCGTCGACGGCCTCGACAGGCCAGACCGATTTGACGTCGAACACCACCGCGCCAGGCTTTCCCAGAGCCCGGATCTGCTCCGGCGACCAGGCAATGAACTGCCGATGCGCCACCGCCAGCAGAATGGCATCGTAATGCCCTGCCGGTGGCTGGGACACCAGATGGATCCTGTATTCGTCGCCAGCCGCTTTTGCATCCACCCAGGGATCATGCACATCCACCCTCGCGTGCGAGGACTCCAGCTCGCGGATGATGTCGATCACCCGCGTGTTGCGCAGATCCGGGCAGTTTTCCTTGAAGGCAAAACCCAGCACCAGAATCCGCGCATCCACGATATGCAGGCGACGCTCGCTCATCAGGCGGATCAACCGATCAGCCACATAGCTGCCCATCCGGCTGTTGATCCGGCGCGCGGCCAGAATCAGTTCCGGGTAATAGCCGATCACCTCGGCCTTGTGGGTCAGATAATACGGATCGACACTGATGCAATGCCCGCCGACCAGCCCGGGCTTGAAGGGCAGGAAATTCCACTTGGTGCCCGCCGCCGCCAGAACCTCGGCGGTATCGATGCCCAGTCGATGAAAGATCAGGGCCAGCTCGTTGACCAGGGCGATATTCACATCCCGCTGGATATTCTCGATGACCTTGGCCGCTTCCGCGACCCGGATCGAGGAGGCCAGATGGGTTCCGGCCGTGATGATGCGCCGATACAGCGCATCCACCCGTGCCGCCGCCTCGGGGGTCGAGCCCGAAGTCAGCTTGACGATGGCCGTCACCGGCCGGGCATGCTCCCCCGGATTGATGCGTTCCGGACTGTAGCCGCAGAAAAAGTCCCGGTTGAAACGCAGTCCCGAACCGGCTTCCAACAAAGGCACACAGACTTCTTCTGTGGTGCCGGGATAGACCGTGGACTCGAATACCACCAGATCACCGGCAGCCAGCAGCGGGGCCAGCATGCGGCAGGCACTGACCAGCGGCTGCAGATCAGGACGCTGGGCTTCGTCGATCGGGGTCGGTACCGTCACGATATAGGTATCGCAGGCACGCAGATCCTCCAGTTCCGCCGTCAATTGCAGCTGGCCGGCAGCAGCGAGTGCCTCGGCACTGAGCTCAAGGGTGGCATCGCACCCCTCGCGCAGGGCCTGCACCCGGTCGCGATTCAAATCGAAGCCTGTCGTCGGCAGCTGTCGCCCAAAAGCCACCGCCAGAGGCAGCCCCACATAGCCCAGACCGACAACGCCAACATGTTGCGAGGAAGAAAGCGACATTCCGGTCCCTGACCCGAAAAAAAGCAAGCCTACACCCAGCGCGTCGACGCTCCTATCCCCCGCCCGACAGGGATGTCGGAACACATCAGCC
>JGI2924J29684_1078151_pt1 | contig 33273 bp, 30 predicted proteins | sample BenlonsequencITS_FD_29684 | JGI IMG/M metagenome (IMG submission 29684)
CGCCCTTTGAACGGGTAATTACTGGCACGGGCGAAGAGGTTTCCTCTCCGCCCGTGCATGCATGTTAAGGGCAGATAAAAAGAGATGGCGAAAAGAGATTACTACGAGGTTTTAGGCGTTTCCAAAACAGCGGAAGAGCGTGAAATCAAAAAGGCGTACAAGCGCCTGGCCATGAAATATCATCCGGACCGCAACCAGGGTGATAAAGAGGCTGAGGCTAAATTTAAAGAGATTAAAGCAGCCTACGAAGTGCTGACCGATGCGCAAAAACGCGCAGCCTACGATCAGTACGGTCACGCCGCGTTTGAACAAGGCGGTATGGGCGGCGGCTTTAATGGTGGCGCTGATTTCAGCGATATCTTTGGTGACGTTTTTGGCGATATCTTTGGCGGCGGACGCGGTCGCCAACGTGCGGCGCGTGGGGCTGATTTGCGTTATAACATGGATCTCACCCTGGAAGAAGCTGTGCGTGGCGTGACCAAAGAGATCCGTATCCCGACACTTGAAGAGTGTGACGTTTGCCACGGCAGCGGCGCGAAAGCTGGCACACAACCGCAAACCTGTCCGACCTGCCACGGTTCAGGTCAGGTGCAGATGCGGCAGGGATTCTTTGCTGTCCAGCAGACCTGCCCGCACTGTCAGGGACGCGGTACGCTGATCAAAGATCCGTGCCATAAATGTCACGGTCATGGGCGGGTTGAAAAGAGTAAAACCCTGTCCGTTAAAATCCCGGCGGGCGTCGACACCGGAGACCGTATTCGTCTGGCAGGCGAGGGCGAAGCGGGCGAGCATGGCGCACCGGCGGGCGACTTGTACGTTCAGGTTCAGGTGAAACAACACCCTATTTTCGAGCGTGAAGGCAATAATCTTTATTGCGAAGTGCCGATCAACTTTGCGATGGCTGCGCTGGGTGGTGAAATCGAAGTGCCGACGTTAGATGGTCGCGTGAAGCTGAAAGTACCGAGCGAAACGCAAACAGGTAAGCTGTTCCGTATGCGTGGGAAAGGAGTGAAGTCCGTACGCGGTGGCTCACAGGGCGATTTGCTGTGCCGCGTGGTAGTTGAAACGCCGGTTGGTCTGAGTGAAAAGCAGAAACAATTGCTAAAAGATCTTCAGGAAAGTTTTGGTGGCCCGACGGGAGAGAAAAACAGCCCGCGTTCAAAAAGCTTTTTTGATGGCGTGAAAAAATTTTTTGATGATTTGACTCGCTAACCGCTTTTCCTTTGTATTTTTCTTCAGCCCGGGTGTTTATCCGGGCTTTTTTCTGCCTTTATGCGCCCGGGCTTCTGCTAAATACATCATACTCTCTCATTTGTTGATATTTTGTTTTTACTGATAAACAAATTGATGTTAATCAGTAGGTTTGCATACACCCATTTTTAAAAAAACGTTATATGGTGCTATTAATGATTGCTTTTTTAGATGCGGTGAATTGATTTATCTTGAGTATTATCTATATTGCTTTTTTTAGTTTCCGGAGGCAGATAGCGAATGGGATCGAAAGGTGCCAACAAAAGCTTTGATTATAATTTGATCAAAGTTCTTGACGCTGTTATTTTGTCAGGAAATGCGGCTATGGCGGCAAAAAAGTTAGGCATTACGCCGGCTGCCGTTTCTCTGGCGTTGAAGCGCTTGCAGAGTTATTACCCGGAAGAGCTGTTTAGCAGAGGGAAAGGCGGGCTCATCCCCACGGCTAAGGCTGTCGACATTCACCAAAATTTCAGTCAGGTGATGAAACTAGTGGATGACACATTTCTCAGTAAGAGCAAAAAAGATGAAGCATTCCAGATTACACTATTAGGCAGTGATATTGTTGAAAGCTATTACCTTTCTCAGATCAATAACAGCGACATTTTCGACCGCATTTTGATAAATCATTTCTCTGTCAGAAATATGAGCCGGGAGCGCATCAGTGAGCTTCTGTTTACGGCGCAAGGCGATCTGCTGATTGGCGCTGAACCTTTGTTGGAATCCGGCATTGAGAATCAAGTCATTGATAGTTTCAAAACATTTGTTTGTATCTGTAGCAGTAAACATATGCTGAGTACTCTGTCGCAGCTATCGCTACATCATTTTTATTCTTCGCGTCATGCATTATATCAGCCGGGTATGGGAGTTTCGGTGATATATCATGATAGCCAATTATTGAAGGATGAACGGTATTATACCAGCAAGCGTATTGTAGGCTATCGCAGTGATTCGCTTAACGGTTTAATGAGCATGATAGAAAGAACCTCGTTGATTGCGTTGATGCCTTTAAAATTAGCACTTTTCTATAAAAATCATCGTAGATATGCTATTAAATTTATTCAGCCTCCACCCGAGCTAGCTTTTAAGTCAATTCAGGTTTATGCCTCCTGGAATAAAAATAGTAGAAATATATCGGCCATTAATGAGATGGTAGGTATGTTACAAACACTTTCCTCCTTCCGTCGCTGATACTCCTCATTTTCATTCTTTGATATAATATGTTTTTAAATGATGTGCTTTGATTTCCTCCCCCCTGGCAGGGCGCTTACACTCTTCTTGTTAATTATTTATTTATAATGATTCAGGAGTGTTAAAATGTCTATTCCCAACCATGTATCGACAACCGAAGTTGTGCTATTGGAGCTGGAGATCTTACTCACTATTATTGCGATTGGTGCGTGGGGAGGCTTTGTCAGCTATCTTTTACGCAAAGATAAGACAGAATATAATAGTTCTCATGAAAATATTAAATATTGCTTAACGCAAATCATTATCTCCTGCTTTACCAGCTTCTTGTTAAGCGCGATTGCGATCGAAAAAGAATGCAGTTTTAACATTGTTCTGCTGGCGGCAGGCTTAGGCGGTGTTTTTGCTGGCCCCATCTTAAAAATTCTTGGTCAGAGAATCAAAAAAATTATCGAAGGGAATAATTTAGATTAATTATCCTCGCGCTATCAGGCTCATCCGTGAGCCTTTTATGCGTATTTTCTTAGTCGGATTCAGGTCACTCTATTTTTGATCCAGCCATAAATAAATTGCTCGTTATTGTGGTCCTTTTCAGCAACGTTTAAATAGTACGCACCCTGACTACAATTTAGGGCTTTCACCAAAACGGCTTCCCCTTCCTGGCCTCGCCAGGCCAGATAATGTTCGAGTGCAGTAAGCGTTTGCGGGCCAATATTGCCATCCACATGAATATCCGGATAGCGTTTGCCTTCGTGATTAAAGATGTTCAACCAACGTTGCAACCATACGCTGGGGTAGTAAGCGCCTATGTTGACTGCCGCATCACACAGCTCGAACGAGATCGACCACGATAATGTCGAGATTATATTAAAGCCTGGTTTTATCCAGTAATCCTCTTCGAGAATCGAGTAGGCTTCAGCGCGGGTTAGATCCCGCATATCGCCAGCATAACCATGCGCTCGCGCTGTTGCTTCGGTAATGCCCCAATGGGTAGCGCCGCCTTTATCTTTAGGATTAAATACGTAACCGCCTTCAAGCGTTATAATTCCATCTATAATTGGATTCATCTTCCCTTTCCTTTGCTTAGTGAATATGCAGATACATGAGTGAACCTAACGTTACTGAGAATACGGTCGTCAGGGCAGCGATAGTTTGCCGTATAATCTGCTTTTTTCTTCCCTTTGTTTCGCTATCCATCGCGGTAATGGATATATCCCTATTAACCTTGAGGCCTTGTCTTGGAATGGTAATAAAAAGATCGTTAATGCCCAGCGCTTTAAGATCGCGTCTGATTAAATAGAGTATCTGCGTTAGATTTGCATCATTAACATAGTGGCTTCGACTTCCCCATAACGTGGCGGTTATTTTTTGTCGCTCGATAATCTCCAGATGAGCATTCTCGATGATGAAACTGAGACACTTAGCTCTCATCGCAGTCATTTTAATAACCTGTGAATTTGAGGCCGTTCTCAGCTCATATTTATCTTCATTGTAAATACAACTTCTATTAATGATATAGCTTTTCATAACGTCGTCCTTTAGAAATATACATCCTGTTTGCCTATGGTGACTATATTGTATGAGGAATATCTTAATCCAATAAATGTCACTGCTTTTATTGTATTGTCATTGTCTATAGCGAGCGTAATCACATTTTTTCATTGTAATTAAATGATATTTAATTACGTGATAAATAATATTTAATATGTTCTCGCCAGGGAGGAGTGAGAGCGCTGCGAGATGTGTTGTTTTTTCTTCGAAAGACAGTGCTGTTATGTCTGGTAAGTCTCATTTTTATGATTTTTATATCATCTAAAAACATGATGTTTTGTGATTGGCCGCTTTCTGCATCTGCCTGGATTATAGACCCCGCAGAACGAACTGCGCTAAATTTCAAACTTAAAAGGAAATTAAAAAATGGCTACCAGCAAACTGATCCAGGGTGATACGCTTACTGAAACCAGCAATGCAGCAGATGGTTTTAATCCCGCAAAAGAAGACAGCAAATTTAGCTATACTTCTGCCCGCGTAGCGAAGCGTGTGTATAACAAATATAAGAAAGCTGACAACAAGCCGAAAGTATTTGGCTACTTCACCGATTGGTCACAATATGATGCACGTTTACAGGGCAATGATACTCCGTCAGAACGCGGTCGTGGCTACGATCTGGCTCAAGTCTCTCCTACTGCTTACGATAAAATTATTGCAGGTTTTGTTGGTATTGTTGGCTTTCATAAAATTGATGGACAGTCTCGCGACGTAGTGCAGGAAGCGGCAGATGCGTGCGGCAAAGTAAAATATGAACCGACCTTCCTCGATCCGTGGGGGGATTTCCAGTCTTATGTTAACGTCGGCCACTCAGTAAGCGGCTGGGATGTTGATCCGAAGACGGTCACGCAGTCCAACACCAAAGGTTTTCTGGGGGGGTTGCGTGATCTGCAGGCGAAAGCTAAACAGCAGGGCCACGATCTGGTGCTCTCTATGAGCATTGGCGGCTGGACCATGAGTAACGGCTTCCATGAAATGGCCTCCAGCGCCGAAGCCCGCTCTATCTTCGCGAAAGGCGTAGTGAAACTGTTCAAACAGTTCCCGATGTTCAGCGAAGTCGACCTTGACTGGGAATACCCGAACGTAGAGGCCGCAGGCAATCCGTATGGTCCGGAAGATGGTGATAACTTTGCACTATTGATTGCTGAACTGCGTAAAGAACTGGACAAAGCGGGCCGTAGCGATGTGAAAATTTCTATTGCGGCATCTGCGGTTGTTGCCAACATTGCATATTCCAATGTGAAAGCGCTGATGTCGGCCGGTCTGTACTACATCAACGTGATGACCTATGACTTCTTTGGTACGCCGTGGGCAGAGACGCTGACTCACCATACTAACCTGAAAGCGCTGGAGAAAGGGGCATGGGGTGTTGATACCATTATCGACCATCTGTTGGCGGAAGGCTTCCCAGCCGATCGCATCAATATCGGTTATGCTGGTTACACTCGTAATGGCCGCGATGCTGAAATCAACAGCTTCTCACCTTTAAATGGCAGCTACAACCCTGGTGCCGGCACCACTACCGGTACGTTTGAATCGGGTACAAGTGAATGGTACGACGTTATCTATAACTATCTGGATCTGGAAAATCAGAAAGGCCGTAACGGCTTTAATGTTTACACCGACCAGGTTGCCGATGCGGATTACCTGTACAACCCAGAATCAAAACTGTTCCTGTCTCTGGATACGCCGCGTTCAGTGAAAGCGAAAGGCGAATATGCCGCGAAGTTGGGGCTGGGCGGCGTATTCACTTGGACCGTTGACCAGGACAACGGCGTACTGGTCAACGCGGCGCGCGAAGGTCTGGGCTACGAGATCGAATCTGAAGTCATTGATATGGAGCCGTTCTACTTCGAAGGCATCAATGTCGAGAAAGATGAGGATGAAGAAGACAAGACCGTGGTTGTCAATCATGCGCCGAAAGCGGCAATTGAGCTACTGGTTGTTGGTGGTTCTACCGTACAACTGTCTGGTGCCGGTTCTTCTGATGAAGATGGCGATGCACTGACCTATAGCTGGGGCGTACCGACCGAAATCGATGTTGCGGACAAAACCGCGTCAGTCATTCAGTTCACCACCCCGGAAGTGAGCGCGAAAACTACTCTTCAGTTCACACTGTTTGTTCGTGATGAGCAGGGTGAGCCATCTTCTCAACAGCGTTTCGTGTTGACAGTCGTTCCGGCGGCTTCTGAAATCCAGCCAGAACCCGCGGATGAAGAAGATGTGACGCCTGAAGAAGATAACGTTACACCCTCTGAAGACGATACGCCGGCAGATGAAAATACGCCGAATCCACTGTGGGATAAAGATACTGTCTACGGCGCAAGCTGGGGCACTTTCGAGATCGTAAGCTGGAAAGGTCACAACTACCAGGTGAAATGGTGGTCTCAGGGCGATCAACCGGATCTGAACTGCGGTGCTGGCGGCGCGTGGACCGACCTGGGCGCTTACTAATACCGTGAATTCATCACAAGGCATTGAGCTTCATGATGCAAGCCCCGGTTTACCGGGGCTTTTCTCCAACAGGGACAGAGGACGATTGACGATGACCATTTCCATTCATACCAGCACATTTGACGTCAATAGCTGGTACCAAAAAGTCACCTTAACCTTCATCAATGAGAGCGGCAATCCGGTCGATATGAACCATGCCTCGATAACATTTACGGCTTCCGGACATATCGATCCATGGGGAAATATTGGCGGTACGCTCAAAGGGAACCTGCCGCTTACGCTGAATAATACGTCGCATGGCACGCTGGAAACTAACGACATCATCATTAATAACAGCGACGTGTTACTTTTTCAGCCGGGTGAACGTTTAGCCTCGCGGCTACACAGGTACCGGTAAAAATGTCCGCCATCACGTTGACGCTGGCGTCATCTTCATCAGAAAACGCATCCTGTCCCGGCCACCTTTGTGCTTAACCCGGATTTTCTGGGGGGCGATACAACAAGGACCGTATAGCTACGCCGTGGTACGGAAAAAAAACAGTGTGCAGGTGAATGCCCAACTGACTGCGGCGATACAGGCATTACCGACTATTCATGGCTTTATCACGCCTTCGTTGCCGACGTTTAGCGACGATCTTTACGGTTATATTCAGGCGGTAAACTATCTTGTTCGTCAGTTTGCCCCGGATGTGGCTTTTGGCTGGCAGACGAATGTCTGGGCGACAGGAACGGCGGATTGGGTGCTGCGCGAAGCCGCTGATCCGGTAGCTGAAGGGCAGACGATTGCCGGATTTATTCATGAACTGGGAGTTTATAGCGGAAAATATCCGCCAGACTTTATCGCGTTTGATAAATTTGAACGTGATTGTTTCAGTCCTGATGCGCTTGCTCACTATGGCTGGAATGCGACATGTTGGCTTAATTACCTGGCAATGATAAAACAGGTGACGAAAATGCTGCTGACGCCCGCCATGCTTTGGCAAATTACTGGCGGCCATATGCCTACAGTAGAAGAGGGCGTGAGTAAAATCCCTGCGGCGCACTTTGCATCTGGTGGGACATTTTTTATGGGGGACGCCCGCATTGACAGCAATCCTGAGACACTCTCTTTGCAGTTACTCAATACGGCACTAAATAGCGCGACTTACGGCGTCCCGACTGTCGGCGACTTTTTGCGTAAAGATAAAGGGCATGACTGTAGCCAAATGCAGACGCTGAACCTGCCGGACTTTAACGTCTTCTCTATCTTATGGGGAGGCGGTTCCACTATCAGTATTACGACGATCCATTCTAACGGCGAGGACGGCGGCTGGCTGGCGGATAAAATGGTAGAGTATTATGCCGCTCCACGATATTTTAGATAATACCACTGCTTATTTGCATTAATCTGGACTATTGGTTTGAGATTAGGAGGCGTGCTCTTTCGAATCCTCTTTTTCTGAGTTCCTTGTCTTTCATTCTATTTACATAATTTGCTATTACTTTCTGTAATCATTTTGCGTTAAGAATTATCTTAATCCAAAAAATATTGCGTATTAGTGCTTTTTGAATACAGAAATACTGCATAACGATGTTATTTATTATTAATTTAAGCGCATTTTGAGAGGTTATACTGTAATGCTACATTGAGTAGACAACCGTTAATGAAAAAATGATGAACGATCCTTTTGCTAAAGATAATAATGAGAATTTATTACATTCTTTCCTTTTTTCTCAGCAGGCTAAACCTCACGCGGCGATTGATGCCTTATTTTCGGCATTATTGCCATTTGGTCAGCCGTTTACGTTGGGGAGCGGCGATGAGTTTTATTTACAGGTAAATGATGAAAATTACATTGTGTTACTGGAGTCAGGGATCGCTTCTTTCTGCCGGAATGATAACCGACTCCATATATCTTCAACGTTCGCGCCGTCGATTGTGGGGATGGTTGATAGCTATGGCGCTACCTATAACGTCCGGGCGCGACCGGAACACTTTTTGCTCGCAGAAACGGACTGTACCGGTAGATTTGTTCGCCTGCCTGATTTTATAAGGATCGTCGATGAATGCGATTTGTGGCACGACGTGGCCCGCTGTCTGGCTTACCGCCTGATGGTCATGAGCGTGCGCGATCGTGAATTAGTCGGCGTCGATTCTTATCTGAAAGTCCGGACGCTGCTGATTGAAATCTGGGCTTATCCGCAGGCCTACCGGGAAAACATTATCGTGTTGAATTTTATTCAGCGGCGTACTGGGATATCGCGCAGTCGGGTCATGAAAATTCTGTCTGAACTGAAAAAAGGCGGGTATATCCATATCGATAATGGTCGGCTCATGGCGCTCGGAAAACTACCCGTGGCATATTGATGAACTATACGCAACGATATATTTACATATCGCGGCTGAATCTGCATATTATCGTTAATAGAATGTTTTATTTTAAATTGCTATGAAAATTATTTTTAGAAAGTCAATACATCTAAAAGGTACTGGCCGATCCGATAATTTAAAATCAATATAAAACAATAACTTAGTTTTAATCCTTTAAAACCAAACGTCGATGATTGCAACTTGATGTTAGCGTGCTAATAATTAATAACATTGTTATCCCGCTATAACGTAAAGATTAACTCATGACGCTGAGTGGCTGTTTTATTGCTGTCTGACATTTATATCAGAACAAGAAAGCGCTTTTTTTCGCATAAGAAAAAGCTGTGATATTGCTGTGAAGCAATATCCGTAGCTGTTTTGTTAACAATCTGATTACCCTTGTTTTTATATTTAAAAGGAGCTTGAATGAAAAAAACTGTATTAGCATTAATGGCCTCTGCGATTGTCTTTGGCGGAATGGTCTCCACCGCGCAAGCGGATACGACAACCGTCACTGGCGGTACGGTAAATTTTGTCGGGCAGGTCGTTGACGCCGCCTGTTCTGTTTCTGCGGACTCAGTCGATCAGACTGTGACATTAAGTCAGGTTCGCGCCAGTAAATTAACCGGGGCCGGTATGGTGGCGAATCAAAAAGAAGACTTCACGATTAAACTGGAAGACTGTGATACTCAGATCAGCCAGAATGCGGCGATTATTTTTAATGGTCAGCAGGACGCAAACCAGCCAGGTTCGCTGGCGAATACTGCTGGCGCAGGTTCGGCGACGAATGTGGCATTACAGATTTATGGACCTGATGGCCAGGCGCTGAATATCGGTGAAACGTCCAGCACCGTTACCCTGAACGATGGCGAAAACGTTGTTCCGCTTAGCGTGGATTATATCGCTACCGGTGCGGCGACTGCTGGTAATGTTACCGCGACTGCGACATTTAGCATGGTTTATTCCTGATTCCTTATCGGGATTTTTTCCTCGCCAGATGGGAGGCGAGGAAGGGGAGTTGCGCGCGTCACGGCGCGTAACAAACCAACGGCATCAGGATATTACGTAGATGAAAAAAACAACACCGATTTTTCTTCGATTATTGCTACTGCTGTCGGCGGCCGGCCTGTCGTTTGCCGCGCAGGCGGGAGGCATTGCGTTGGGCGCCACCAGAGTAATTTATCCGCAGGGGAGTAAACAAACCTCCTTGCCGATTATTAATTCCTCTGACAGTAATGTTTTTTTAATTCAGTCATGGGTTGCGAATGCCGATGGTTCACGCTCGACAGATTTTATCGTTACGCCGCCTCTCTTTGTGATACAACCCAAAAAAGAAAATATATTACGCATTATGTATGTCGGGCCGTCATTACCAACCGATCGCGAAAGCGTATTTTATTTAAACAGTAAAGCCATACCCTCTGTCGATAAAAATAAACTGACCGGCAACACCCTGCAAATTGCGACTCAAAGTGTGATTAAGCTATTTATTCGCCCGAAAAATTTGGCGGAGGCGCCAACTCATGCCCCGATGACGCTTTGTTGCCGTAACGAGTATGGTCAGTTAACGATTGTTAATCCTTCGCCATACTACGTTTCGCTGGTTGAACTGCACAGCGCGGGGAAAAAACTGCCGAATACCATGGTGCCGCCGAAAGGAGCGATTACTCTACCGGCGACTCCCGGCCAGGTTTCTTTTCGGACGGTAAATGATTTTGGCGCAACGACGCCAGCCCGTGTTTGTTCAACTTCATGATGTTATGCGCAATACGCTTTTCATGACGCAATATTATTCCGGCGTGGCTCAATCCGTATTGCCCCGGCTGGCGCTGATTATCGCATTGGTGCCTGTGCCAGGTTGGACGGAAAACTACTTTAACCCGGCATTTCTGTCTGACGATCCGTCTGCGGTAGCCGACTTATCTACCTTTTCCCGTAATGCCCAGGCGGCGGGAATGTACCGTGTCGACGTTTATCTGAATAATACGTTTTTTGCCACCAAAGACGTTTCCTTCCAGGCGGTGAAAACGACGGGACAAAGCGCGCCAACCGATGATAGTGGATTACACGCCTGCCTGACGCCTGAAATGCTTAAGAATATGGGCGTAAACACCGGGGCGTTTCCGCTGTTGGCAACGTCGGCGGCGGGAAGTTGCCCGGATCTCGCCAGTGCGATACCGGCCGCCCGGACCCGCTTTGATTTTGCGCAGCAACGTCTCGATATTAGCATTCCGCAGGCGGCGATGATTACCAGCGCCAGAGGATATATCCCGCCGCAATACTGGGATGAAGGTATTAACGCGCTGCTATTGAATTATACGTTTACCGGCGCTAATAGCCGGGATCGTAGCGCAGACGGCGGTGCGGAGAATAGCTATTTTCTTGGATTGAATAGTGGTCTTAATCTGGGGGCTTGGCGGTTACGCGACTATTCCACATGGAACACGAACAGCAGCTATCAGAATAGCGACAGCGACTGGCAGCACATCAGTACCTATCTGGAGCGCGATGTGCCCTTTTTGCAGGGAGAACTGACGGCAGGCGATAGTTATACCTCCTCCGCATTGTTCGACAGTCTTCCTTTTCGCGGGCTACAGTTGGCGTCTGACGACAATATGTTGCCAGACAGCATGAAGGGCTTCGCGCCGACCATTCACGGCATTGCCAGAAGCAACGCGCAAGTGACCATTTGGCAAAATGGCTACATCATCAATCAGCGTTATATGCCGCCTGGGGCATTTACAATCAATGATCTTTATCCCACCGCCGCCAGCGGCGATTTGACCGTTGAAGTCAAAGAGTCCGACGGCGCGATTAATCGCTATAACGTGCCCTATTCCGCCGTGCCTATTCTGCAACGAGAAGGGGGCCTGAAGTATGCGGCGACGGTTGCAGAGTATCGCGGCGATGGCAACCAAAAAGAGAAGGTGAAATTCGGCCAGGCGACTCTGATATGGGGTTTAGCGCATGGCTTTACGGTGTATGGCGGAACGCAACTTTCCAGTAAATATCATGCGCTGGCGATCGGTAGCGGTGCGAATCTGGGCGATTGGGGCGCGGTGTCGCTGGATGTCACCCAGGCCACCAGTACGCTGGCGGATAACAACGCCTACCAGGGGAAATCGCTGCGTTTCCTGTATGCCAAATCGCTTGCGCAGACAGGAACGAATTTACAGCTCCTGGGCTATCGCTATTCAACATCGGGTTTTTATACGCTGGATGATACGGCGTGGAAACAGATGAGCGGCTATGACAATGACGAACGAACTGACCCTGATGAAAGCACGCCGGAATGGGCGGATTATTACAATCTGTACTATACCCGGCGAGGTAAAGTACAACTTGATATCAATCAGCAGTTAGGCGGGATGGGATCGCTTTTTATTACCGGCAGTCAGCAAAGTTACTGGCATACCGATGAAAAGGATTCTTTGTTGCAGGTGGGATACAGCGATACGCTGGCGGGCATTGCATGGAGCGTTTCTTACAACAATAACAAATCCGCAGGCGATTCAGAGCGCGATAAAATTTTCGCATTGAACATTTCAGTGCCGCTAAGCCAATGGCTGCAACATGATGATGAGGTCACGCGCCGCCACAATGTTTACGCCACCCTTAGCACCAGTACGGACAAACAGCGTAACGTTACGCAGAATGCGGGCCTTAACGGCACGTTGCTGGATGAAAACAATCTTAGTTACAACATACAGCAGGGTTATCAAAACCATGGTGTTGGCGAAAGCGGCTCCGCCAGCCTGGAGTTCGATGGGGCAAAAGGCAATGCCAATATTGGCTATAACGTTAGCGATAACGGCGATTACCAACAGGTGAATTATGGTCTGAGCGGCGGTCTGGTGGCGCACGCGCATGGACTCACGCTAAGCCAACCGCTGGGCAATACCAATATTTTGGTCGCCGCGCCGGGCGCAGCCAATGTCGGCGTTGTCGACCAGCCGGGGATTCATACGGATACGCGCGGCTATGCGGTGGTTCCGTATGCGGTAACGTATCGCCAAAATCGTATGGCGTTGGATGTCAACGCGATGGCCGATGATGTCGATATTGATGACGCGGTGACTCGCGTTGTACCGACCGAAGGCGCGTTGGTTCTGGCCCGCTTTAAAGCGCGGGTCGGCGCGCGTGCATTATTGACGTTGGATCATTACGGTAAGCCTGTGCCCTTTGGCGCGACGGTGACGGTGAACGATCGTCATACGGAGGCGATCGTTGACGAGGCCGGGGAGGTCTATCTTTCTGGGCTATCAGCACAGGGGATTCTGTACGCTCGCTGGGGGAACCTGCCGAATCAACACTGCGTCGCGCGCTATCAACTTCCTTCTTCCCGTCAGACGCTGAGTCGACAACGTGCGGAGTGCCATTAAATGAAAATACATCTTTTATTTACTTTGCTGATGGGAAGTGCCGTATCGCAGTACGCATTAGCGGATGTGTGTAAAAACGTTAACGGTGTGCCTTCCCGTGTTAATTACGATTTAACGACGACTCTGACGGCAGAACAAAACCAGGTGGGAAAGACGGTTCAACTGGAAAAAAACCAGGAGGCCAATGTACAGGTGGTGTGTCCAGCCGGTACGGCGGCTTATAGCCAGATTTACCGCTCTTATGTGTCGCAATATCCGGTCGTAGAAACGAGCGGTAACTGGAAATATTTAAAGCTGGACCCGGACCACCTTGAAGGCGGAATGCGGATTGTGGATTCTGCGGTGGGCGCTACCTATCCACCAGTTAACAATATCCTGATGGGATATGATGAACAGGTTAAAGCTGGCCAACCGTTTCATATTCGTAACTCAAATCTGGAGTTTCAGCTCAAAATTGTTAAACCGTTCGTTGGTACGGTAAATATCAGCCCTAAGACTATGTTCAATGTTTATGTTACGACCGCCACGGGCGATCCGCTATCGGACGTGGTGTACAGCATTATGTATAGCGGAACGGTGACTGTACCGCAAAGCTGTGAAATTAACGCCGGACAAACGATTCTGGTGAATTTAGGCGCGTTATACAGCGGCAATTTTAGCCACGCAGGCCAAAAGCCCGTGGGTATACGGGCGAAAAAATTCAGCGTACCGGTAAAGTGCAGTGGTTTGGATTCGCAGGTCAATTTAACGATGCGTCTTATCGCTACGCCGGATAGCCATTTTCCCCAGGCTATCGCTTCGGATAATGCGGATGTCGGCGTGGTGGTCGAAACCGATGAAGGAAACGTGCTTATCCCTAATGATGTGCAGCGCGTCGCGCCTTTTATCACCGATAGCGCCGGGCGCGCTAATATTACGTTGCAGGCCTACCCGGTGAGTACGACAGGAGAAACGCCCACGGAAGGGACGTTTACCGCGTTGGCCAGCCTACGAGTGGATTTTGACTAAATGAACAAATCACGCTTCGCGCTTTTTGCTCTTGTGCTGATACTGTGTCAGGAAATCCATGCCAGCGCTGACGACCTTGCTTATAACCTCGAATTTACCGGCACTATTGTGGCGCAAACCTGCGACATGGATATTTCCAGCCTGAGTCAAAGTATTGATTTAGGACAGTTTGCGGTCGGCGATTTTCCCTCGACGGGGACTACGACAAAATTTAAGCCCTTTAATATCAACCTCAAAAATTGTTCCCGAGGAATTGCCGGGGCGAAGATCTGGTTTACCGGAGAACCCGATCCAGACAATCCCGCGCTATTAGCGATCACCGATACCGGAATGGGAAGCATGTTGGCAAGCGGTATAGGGGTGGAAATTCTGAATGAGGATCAGGATACCGTCAGTATCAATAATACCGACTCGGTGGTCTATCCGTTGAAAGCCGGACGCAATACGCTGTCTTTTTATATTCGCTATAAATCGACCCGGCCGACGGTCACGTCCGGGAACGCAACGGCGGTTATGTATTTCGATATGCAGTATGAATGAGGAGTCATCGTAATTATGCGTAGCAATATCCTGTGCGGCATAGGGATGCTGCTGGCGGCATCCGCCGTCCAGGCGCATGATGGGCGGGTTTATGTCTCCGGAACCATCACGGACAACACCTGTTCGCTTTCTCCTGGTTCGGAAAATATCAACGTGTCGATGGGCGCGGTTTCTCAACGGCAATTTTATCGCGTGGGCGACGGTTCCGCCTGGCAGTCTTTTGCTATCGATTTACAAAACTGTGGTAGCACAGCCAGTGGCGTGACGGTCAGTTTTAGCGGTGCGGCGGACAGTCGTAATATGGATTTACTGGCGCTTACGGCAGGGGAAAGCGACGCTTCAGGCATTGGGATCGCGCTTTATGACCTGAATAAAACATTAATTCCACTGGGTCAGAAGAGTGATGTGACAACGCTCAGTCCGGGTCAGGCATCGGCGCATTTGCAATTTTACGCGCGTTATCTTGCCGATGGCGGTGTGGTAGCGACCGGCGACGCTAATGCTTCCGCGACTTTTATTCTTGCATATGAATAAATTCTTTTTACGCTGGGCGATATGTTGGTTCTTACTTCCCGTATCGTGGGCGCAGGCCGGCGTAGTTATTGGCGGTACTCGCTTTATCTATCATGCGGGCGCACCGGCATTAAGCGTACCGGTAAGTAATCATTCAGACGCGTTCTGGCTAATTGATACGCATATTTTACCTGGCGACCGATGGACAGGGGCAAAAAGCGCAGGGAATTCCACGCCATTCGTGGTCACGCCGCCATTATTTATGCTTTCAGCGCGCCAGGAAAACACGCTGCGGGTGGTTTATACGGGTGAACCGCTGCCAGCGGACAGGGAAAGCCTGTTTACCTTGAGTATCGCCGCTATTCCCTCCGGTAAACCGGAAGCGAACCGTGTGCAAATGGCGTTTCGTTCAGCCTTAAAACTGCTCTATCGCCCTGATGGACTTGCCGGCGAGCCGCAGCAGGCTTACCGGCATCTGGTCTGGAACCTTACCCCCGATGGGGCGACGGTGCGTAATCCGACGCCCTATTACGTTACGCTCTTTTTGCTGCGCGCCAATGGGCGCGCCCAGAATAACGCCGGGGTGGTTGCGCCTTTTGCAACGCGTCAAACGGACTGGTGCCGACACACGGTTCGCTGCACTGTGCGCTGGCAAAGTATTAATGACTATGGGCGGGTGATGACAGCGCAAACCGTGGATCTGACGCGTATGCATTAACCTATTTTTACAGGCGTCTCCCGATAGCGGGAGGCTTTCCGATCTTATCGAACGAGACTTTTATTATGTATTATCACGCGTTAAAACTTTCCCGGCTGGCGATGTTGACGCTGGCAAGCGTTGCGGTATCCGGCGCGGCAATCGCCGCCGATTCTGTCCCGACGTCGCAAATTGGCCCGACGGCGGAAGCCTACATCGTCAGTCATCCGGATAAAGTGGGTGAAGTGGTGGCGACGTATTTGGCCGAACATCCTGAATTTTTGGTCGCCGCCAGCGAGACGTTGCATCAGCGTCAGCAGATTGCGCAACAACAGGCTTATGTTCAACTGGCATTACAGTATCGTGCTGAGCTGCTAAGCAGTAACAGTCCTTCCGTTGGACCCGCCGATGCAAAAGCGGCAGTGGTGATGTTTTTTGATTACCAGTGCTCGTGGTGCAGCAAAATGGCGCCAGTAGTCGAAAACCTGATCAAGGCGAATCCGGATACCCGGTTTATTTTCAAAGAGTTTCCTATATTTTCTTCCCGCTGGCCGGTATCCGGGCTGGCGGCAAGAGTCGGCGAACAGGTATGGCTTACACAGGGGGGAGAGAAATACCTGGCCTGGCATAATGCGCTTTATGCCACGGGGAAGGTTGAAGGTGCGTTAACGGAACAAGATGTCTATACCCTGGCGCAACATTATCTGACGCCGAAGCAGTTGGCTGTCGTAAAAGAAGCGCAAAGCAGAGGTGCGGTACATGATGCGCTCCTCACTAACCAGGCGCTGGCGCAGCATATGGATTTTAGCGGGACGCCTGCTTTTGTCGTCATGCCCCAGACGCAAAACGGTGACGTAAAACGGGTTGCCGTGATACCGGGAAGCACGACTCAGGATATGTTGCAAATGGCGATTCAGAAAGCGAAAGGGTGATATTCGAGCAGAGGAGAGCGCACAGGAGTGAAAGTAAAATGAATACTATGCGTTACGTTATGCTGATGATTTTACTTTCCTTTATCGTTCATGAAGGGAGAACGAAACCGACCGCTCAGATTCATTTTATGGGATCGGTTGTCGAGGCTGGTTGCTGGAATGACGTGGGAACCTTAGAAATTCAATGCCATAACAAAGAGGGTATTGAACGCTATATTATTGTCGAGCATATTGTCACGCCGATATTGTCTCCTCATGCAATGGTAAAACAAGATTATCTGGATGAAGATAAACAATTAACAGTGCTACGCATTGTCTACGACTGAACGGCGTAGCAGGCAGCAGACGGTGTCCCACCAGTGTAGCTTGAGAATATTATATAAAATGTTTTCGAGTTCACGGGACACAGTCTACAGTCTTTATCTTTTAAATAAACAGCGCTAAAAAGAAAAGTAAGAACAATAGAAAAAGAGCGGGAATGCCAATGGATATAATTTTATTATATCGGTGAGTGCGAGACTGAATGTTTTGTGGTGGTATGTCAGCAGAGTTTATAATAAATCTTTCATCGATTTTTATACCCTGCCTGGGGAGGGTGATGAACAGTTTGAAAAGACCAATTTGCTCCAAATCTCGTCGCAGTAGATAAAGAAGTTGCGTTAGATTGGCATCGCTAACAAATTGACTTCGCTCTCCCCAAACAGCGTGTGAAATCATCTCCCGCGTAATTAACTTCTTGTAAGCATTTTCAAAAAGATAGCTTAAACAGCGTGCACGCATTAGCGTGACCTTGAGCACTTTTTTATCACGTAATGATATTATTTCTCTTAACGACTCATTATAAATAAAATCGTTATTAATAGTGTATTTTCTCATGAATTAACTCCATTTTGATATTCATAAGGTAAATTTGACAATGTCAGGGTTTCACTGGCGATATAGTACTCCGTACATCAGTATGGATAAGCGTAGATAATCTCAAAGAAATAAGAGAATCATTTGTGATTAAATAGGATAACATCATGCTTTTTTATTTTTTTTATGACGTGTGTTAGATGTTTTTAATGTTTTTTTAGAATGGTTTTATGGGTTTTTATTGCATTCGGATTGAAATGACATAAATTAAATAATTGTTTAATAACAAAGAGGTAAGATAAATGATTTGCTTATTGAAATAAAAATGATGCGAGGTTAATCTGCGCCTAAAGTGATAGTGCTAGATTATGCAGCCAGGATAGCCTCTATGCAGCCAATAAAAAATGCCAAGAAAATTGACTACAATCTGATCAAAGTATTCGATATGGTTATCACTGAAGGAAATGCAACCAGAGCGGCCAGGAAGCTGGATGTCACGCCTGCGGCTATCTCTCAGGCTCTTCTTCGCTTACAAAATCTTTATGGCGAAGAGTTATTTATCAGAACCCGCAAAGGATTAGTTCCCTCCAGCAAAGGTAAATCTCTCCACCAGGTATTTCGCCAGGCAATTGAATCTATAGAAAGCACGCTTTACGATAAAACATATGTTCAGGAGAGTAATGAACTCATTGTTCTGGGTAGTGACATAACAGAGAATTATTATTTCCCGGCATTGCTGGATACCATGCTGGTTAATCGACATGTCATTAAACACTATGCGATTAAAAAAACAGGCGAATATTCGCCAGCGTCGATGCTGACGCATGGATATACGGACGTGATCATGGGGATTGTGGAAATTAATAATGAGATGATCGAAAGTTATCCCATTGATAATTTATCTGATTTTGTTTGCATTTGTGGTGAAAAGAGCCCACTGGTTGGGCTTGAACAAATTTCGTTATATAATTTTTATGCTGCCAGACATGCTGTCTATCATTCAGATATGTTCTCTTCTTTCGCCGCTGATGCCATTGATTTGTTCAAGAATAGTGCGCCTTATACGGGCCGCAGAGAAATAGGTTATCATAGTGATTCACTGTTTGGAATTATGGGGGTTGTTGAAAAAAGTGATATGGTTGCGATTCTGCCAAGAAAGATTGCCGCTTACTTTAGAGACGTGCGACGTTATAATATAAAAATAATACGTATGCCTGATGAGATAATTTTTCGCACGTTGCCCGTTTATGCTTATCTGGCGACGAACGGCACACGTTATAAAAATGCAAAAAAACTGATATCAACCCTTCAGTCCACCTTTCTTTTTAGGCCAGACGAGCAATCTGATACTTTGGCTGAAGATAGCACATCCTTATGCCGTTTGTAGTTTAGTATAAAATTATTGCGTTAAAAAAATAACCATCGTAACCATAGTTAGCAAAGCGAAAAACAATGCCATATATTTATTCGCTCCTTTTTTGAAAGGAGGAAGGTCTTTTTTATCGCTGATGATAATATCAGCATCTACTTTAATACCGATTCGTGGTATAGTAGAAAAAAATTGGGTCAAGCCAAAGTCTTTGAGGTCGCGACGTAGTAGATACAAAATTTGGGTCAGGTTGGCATCGCTGATAAATTGACTTCTTTCCCCCCAAAGTTCATTAGAGAGTTGTGTTTTATAAATAATCTCTTGTTGAGCATGGTTCAGCATATATTCCAGACATTTTACTCGCATCGCGGCAATTTTTATCATCTTTCCCGTTTTTATGTTTTTTAGCTCATTGGTTTTATCATTGTAAGTGTGCGTGTTGTTAATGAAATAAATAGTCATGATGTTATTTTGTGAATTTAATTTGGGTGGCGATAATAATATGCATATTAATATTATGGATCAACTGGCGTGGTTGCAATAATGTCTTTTTACGAAAAAAAATTGTATGATGTCACAAAAATGATGCCTTTTTAGAAAGGCTAAATATTTATTTTTAGTAATTCTAAAAATAAAATGATAGTAATGTTAATTTTTATCGGTAGATTGATGTTTTTTGATTGATTTATTGTTGGTATAAAATAATTTGAATTATGCCGTAAGGCTTATGTCAATAATGAAAAAGGTATAGGCTATTAGTTATAATGCATTAACTTTACATACCTGTTATGCTTTTACATTAGTGGCGCTGAAATAAATTCCCCGGTGGGTAAAGGATAGGTTTTAGTCTGGGTTTTATTTTATTGAAGTTTTATTTTAAATTGTTAAGGCGATTTCTCTTGCTGAGGTAGGGTTATTTGGCAAACGGCTGGCTGGAATGTTGTGGCAGCACGTTGCCTATATCTGAAATAATCAGGAGAAACGTATGAATAAGAAAATCTCGTCAATGGTGAACCTGCCTGCACCGCGTGAGCCGATTAACCAGAAAATTGATATCAATAACGAATTGGTGTCAAATCATAATGCAATACATGAACAACGATTAGCGGAGATCGCGCAATCTAATGCCTTTGACAAGGCTATTGTCACCATCAATCCCTATGGGACAGCCCCGTTGAGCCTCTATCTTGGGGTCTGGATAGATGAAGCCGCCACGCTTGAGATCAATGTTATTGATAGCGAAGCAACGACAGAAGCAGTGCGTTATCAATATGATGTACATCCTGGCGCTAATCTTATTCCGGTATGTGGGATGGTGTCCGGGGTGAATAATCAGATTACACTACGCCTTGCCTCGCAGATGGTTGGGCAATATACGGTAATGACAAATGTATTACCGCCTACAGATTCGGCCAGCGTGAGTCTCGGTTTCCCCATTATTAGCGTATCCTATCCTGCGCAGCAGGCCTCGCTGGTTGATGAGGGACTTTATTTTTCCACCTATTTTGATCGTTATAATCTGGCTTTTGATCATAACGGTATCGTCCGGTGGTATGTAAGCCAGGATATTCCCTCTTATAATTTTGTCAGGATGGATAATGGTCATTTCCTGGCCACATCACAGGGAATAAATCATTGTCTGAATATGTATGAATTTGACATTATGGGACGAGTTTATACGGTTTATCTTCTTGATAATGAATTCCATCACTCCATTCTCCCCCTTGAAAACAATCTGGCGATTGCGCCTTCTGAGTACAGTAATGGGCGACCAGATGGTTACTCGACTGGAAAAGATGGCGTTTCTATTATTAATTTATCTACCGGACTTGAAGTCGCTTATTACGATATGCTGCATGTAATGGATTATTCCAGATCGCCACGTCCTTCCGGAAGCGCGCCAGGTCAGGATGTATCAATGGATGACTGGCTGCATATCAATCAAAGCTATATTAATGAACCCAATAATTTGCTGGTCTGTTCCGGTCGGCATCAGAGTGCGATTTTTGGCGTGAATGTGGATACTGGCGATCTACGTTTTATTATGGCGAATCATGAGGATTGGTCTGACGAATTCAAGCAATACTTGTTAACCCCTGTCGATGATAATGGCGTCCCGCTGTATGATCTTACCTCGTTGGGAGGAATTGACGCGGCAGATAAGGATTTCTGGACTTGGGGGCAACATAACATTGTTGAAATCCCAAATGATGAGCCCGGTATTCTGGCGTTTTTGGTCTTTGATAATGGTAATTACCGTTCTCGCGAAGATGCGAGAAGCCTGTTGCCGCTCGATAACTTTAGTCGGGTGGTTCAGTTTAAAATAAACCTTAACACGATGACCGTAACGCGTCCCTATGAATATGGAAAAACGGAAGTCGGGAACCGGGGCTATAGCAGTTTTGTGAGTGCCAAGCATTTATTGAGTAATGGCAATCTGGTTATTCACTTCGGTGCGACGACGGTTGATGAATTTGGGCATACCATTACCGCGCAACCGGGCTTCAGCGATCTTGTCGATCCGGATGAAGGGCAACAGGCATTAGGCAGGCTCGTGTTACAAGAAATCAATAAAGAGACGAAAGAGGTTTTGTTCGAGGCGACGGTGACGTCGGGCTATTTCAAGAACGAAGAGATGAATGGCGCGAATTATCGTTATGATATTTCTGCATTTCGGGTATATAAAATGCCGTTGTTTGAATAACAAAACATGTTAAGCGGCCGATAATCGACCGCATAACATTATGGTTTATTTACTAATATCATCCACGCGCATGGTGTGGTCAGGCTGAATGTTGCTGACCTGCTTCATATAGTTAACCAGCGCCGGGGCTGTTTGTATCCCTATATATTTGATGTTTTTACCTTTAGTGAAGGTAAATCCGCCACCGCCTTTACCGATAAAGGAATCCAGCGCTACGGTATAGAGTTTATTGTCTTCTACCGGTTTGCCTTTGATATCAAATGCGACAATACGCTGACCCAACGGTTTGGTGCTGTCATATTTAAACTGTACGGTTTTCGATACGTGCAGCATACCATTTTTCAGATCGGCGGCGTGTGACATGATCGATTTCAGATCTTTGCCGCTGATTTCCATGCTCATGACATCGTTGGTGAACGGGTACATACTCAGCACATCGCCATAGGTGATGTTACCTTTAGGCAGTTCGGTACGGATACCGCCAGCGTTATAGAAGGACGCGTCGGCGCCAGGAACGGTAGCCATCAGCGCGTCGGTGATTAAGTTGCCGGTTGGCGCGGATTCGCCATAAGAACGGGTCAGCACTTCCGGAGAGTGAGCGACCACCTCATCGGTAATTTTCTTAACCTTGTTGTCCCATTCGTCAATTTTGGCCTGCGTTACGGGATCTGGCTTATAAGTATCCGCATACATGGTGATCAACTTACCATTGTAGCTATCCACTTTTTTGGTTGCCGGGTTCCAGTCAAGCACCAGTTTACCCAATTCGATGGTGTACGCATCTGTGGAAACGACAAGGGTATCGCCCACTTTAATCGGTTCTGGCGTACCCTTATGCGCATGTCCGGTAATCAGGACGTTAAGACCATAACCCTCAAGCGCTTTCGCCATATCAACGTCGGTTTTCAGCGCACGCGCGACATCTGCCTCACCCGCGCTGGACTGCATCCCCGGCACGCCTTCATGGGCGAGCAGCACGGTCAGGTCAACTTTCCCTTTTAGCTCTTCCAACTGTTTTTTCACATAAGGAATAGGATCGCGGCAATCAACGCCTTCACGCACGCCTGCGGCAATCGCTTCATAGAATGCGGACACGCCGTGCATACCGATGACGCCAATCTTAAATCCATCTTTTTCCACGATGGTATATGGATCTTTAATTAACGGCGTATCTGTGCCGCTGTAGAAAACATTATTCAGTAGTACCGGGAATTTCAACTTGCTGAGTTGTTTAACCAGATTCTCATGCCCGTGGTCAAACTCATGATTACCGACAGAAACGGCGTCATAAGGCATGGTGTTTAAAATATCAATAATGGCCTCGCCTTTGGTCAGCGTACTGATAAAAGGCCCGGTGAAATAGTCGCCGGCATCGAAGAAAAAGACATCTTTTTCTTTCGCTTTCGCATCTTTTACGATTTTGGATATTGGCGCAAATCCCCCTACTGGACGCGTTTTTGATACATAGGGAATAATTTCTGGACTTACATGGGCGTGTAAGTCGTTTGTATAATAAATAGTGATGTCACGCGCATCGGCTGAAAAAGAAATGGCTGAAGACAAACCAATACACAGAGACAGTAGGGATATCGAAAACTTTTTGTTCATATAAACCATCCATTTACGCTACATTAAAGAAAAACAACGCTTGTAGTCGTGTCATTAACGTCTACAAACTGGGGAAATTAAGTAATATTCATCAAGTTTATTAATTATTAAAACTCGAAGCCGATCAGATAATTCATACGGTCACCGTAGCCGTCATACCCTAATTTATTATTGAAGTAACGGTAAGAAACGGAGGCGGTCCATCGCGGCATAAATTTCCATGTAAACGTTACCGCGCCGTTCAGGCCAGTTGTCCCGCCCTGCTGTTCGGCGTAGGCATCGTTACGATCCATTTCAACTTCGTTCCAGTTCGCAATGACGAACTTTTCATTAAACATATCGAAGTTATATGCTGCCACCCAGCCGAGGACATAACCGTTAAAGCCGGTCGCCTGTCCATACTTCTTAGAAGTGTAATCGTTTGATAAGTTATGGACTGCGATATACGGCTTAATAAAGCCTGACGGGCTGGTTAAACCCAGATAACCTACGCCATACATCATATTGAGCTCATCGCCGAATTTATTCTCCATCGACATATAGAGCTTCATCATCACCGTAAAGTCAGAACCTTCAATTGGGCGATAATGTCCCAGAAATTGGGTAACATGGTTACGGCCTTCAACGGGATGGTTGAGCACGTTCATTTCATAAAATGATGCAAACTCGCCCCTGTCAAAAACGGCGCCAAAATCTGCAACGGCTTTCCATACTTCCCCGCGATCGACATTGACAAAACCTTTATTCCAGTCGCCGTATCCGAAGCTAAGTTTACCGTATACGCGTTTCAATTCCGCTGCCTGACCATTAAAACAAGAGAAAAGAACGCATGCGGCAAGTAGGCTATTAATATATTTCTTATTTTTCATGCTCAACTCCATGAGGTAAAAACACAGTAAATTGTTGTGTAAAAACGCGGAGTTTAGGGGGGGACGTTTTATTCGTAGGTGATAGATGTCTCAAAAATATCAGCGATATATATTCATTAAATAATGGTGTCAGATAATGTTGTTTATTATGTTTTAACAATTTGATTTGAGGTTAATGCCGCTGTTGTAAAAGTCACACTGGATAACGGGAATTTAATGAAACTTCGAATTGGAATATTTTTTTCGCAAAAACGACTTGTTGTCAGTAAATGAGGGGGTTATCGTTGAAAAAGCAACATATATTGACATTGCAAAGTGATATCTGGCACATGAACAGTATTTGAGATCTGTATCACTCGCTCGCGGTCCCTTTTTTTATAGACTGCTTCAGGTGTGTTTTTTTTAGCGCAAAATATATTTATGGCGTTAATATTATAGTATGTGTGAATATTTTCTGCAATAAAGCGATGTTAATGGAAGAAATATAAGATAAATAGAATGTAATAGTGCAATTAATTTAGGCTGTATTCCGCAGCCTGGTCTATCGGCAAATATATCGTAATCAGACCGTGCGATAACTCAAAGGAGTTGAAATGAAAAGAACAGTCGTTGCCAGTATGATAGGGTTGGTGCTATGCGCTGGAAGTGTATTATCAACCGCCCAAGCGGCAACTGCAAAGCGCCCGAACTTAGTTATTATTCTGGCGGATGATTTAGGGTATGGCGATCTCGCAACCTATGGGCACCGTATCGTTAAAACACCAAACATAGATAAACTGGCGCAGGAGGGGGTGAAATTTACCGACTATTATGCGCCAGCGCCTCTGTGTTCTCCTTCCCGCGCGGGCCTGTTAACCGGCCGTATGCCGTTCCGCACCGGTATCCGCTCCTGGATACCGGAAGGCAAAGATGTTGCGCTGGGGCGTAATGAACTGACTATCGCCAACCTACTAAAACAGCAGGGTTACGACACGGCGATGATGGGGAAATTGCACCTGAATGCGGGTGGCGATCGCACCGATCAGCCGCAGGCGAAAGACATGGGTTTTGACTATACATTGGTTAACCCGGCAGGGTTTGTCAGCGACGCTACGCTGGACAACGCCAAGGAGCGCCCGCGCTATGGCATGGTGCATCCTACGGGGTGGATTCGTAATGGCCAACATATTGGCCGCGCAGATAAGATGAGCGGCGAGTTTGTAAGCTCTGAAGTGGTGAACTGGCTGGATAACAAAAAAGACGATAATCCGTTCTTCTTATATGTCGCCTTTACCGAAGTCCATAGTCCGCTGGCGTCGCCGAAAAAATACCTTGACATGTATTCGCAGTATATGACCGACTACCAGAAGCAGCATCCGGATCTGTTCTACGGCGATTGGGCGGATAAACCGTGGCGCGGCACCGGCGAATACTACGCCAATATCAGTTACATGGATGAACAGGTTGGTAAAGTGCTGGATAAAATCAAGGCGATGGGCGAGGAAGATAATACCATCATCATCTTTACCAGCGATAACGGCCCTGTCACGCGTGAAGCGCGTAAGGTCTACGAGCTGAACCTGGCCGGGGAAACAGACGGTCTGCGCGGACGTAAAGATAATCTGTGGGAAGGCGGCATTCGCGTACCGGCAATCATCAAATACGGCAAGCATATTCCGCAGGGAATGGTGACAGACACGCCGGTATATGGTCTTGACTGGCTACCGACGCTGGCCAATATGATGGACTTTAAACTCCCGACCGATCGTACCTACGACGGTCAGTCTTTAGTTCCGTTGCTGAAGGACAAGACCTTAAAACGTCAGAAGCCGCTGATCTTCGGTATCGATATGCCGTTCCAGGACGATCCGACGGATGAGTGGGCGATTCGCGACGGCGACTGGAAGATGATCATCGATCGCCAGAATAAACCCAAATACCTCTATAACCTGAAAATCGATCGTTTCGAAACGCTCAATCAGATGGGTAAGCAGCCGCAAATTGAGAAACAGCTTTACGGTAAGTTCCTGAAGTATAAAAAAGATATTGATAACGATTCGCTGATGAAAGCTCGTGGCGATAAGCCGACGCCTGTCACCTGGGGCTGATGAAATAATTATAAAAAATTAAGTATGCCACTTAGGGCGATGCCCACCTGATCCGGTCACTCTGTGCTGGATCAGGTTCTTTTATTTCAGGGAAAGGTAAAGATGTCTGGGAAAAGTTGTCAGGTCATGGTTAAACCGACGGGATCGGTGTGTAACCTTGACTGTAAGTACTGTTTTTATCTGGAAAAAGAAAAGCTCTATCCGGATCGAAAAAACCATTACAAAATGTCGGAAGAAACCCTCGAACTTTTTATCAGGCAGCAGATTGCCGCGCAGGATATTGATGAGGTTATTTTTGCGTGGCAGGGCGGGGAACCAACATTAATGGGCATCCCGTTTTATCGTAAAGCCATTGAATTTCAGCAACGCTATTGTGGCGGCAAAACCATCGTCAATACCTTCCAGACCAACGGTATTCTGATCAACGACGAATGGGCGGCTTTCTTTCGGGAGCATGATTTTCTGGTTGGTGTCTCTATCGATGGCGATGCCGCGCTACACGATGAGTGGCGAATGACGCGTTCCGGAAAGCCAACACATGAAAAAGTAGAAAATGCGGTGCGTTGTCTGGCGCAGCACGATGTAGAATTTAATACCCTCACAGTGGTTAACCGCACCAATATGCATCATCCTATCCAGGTGTATCGTTACCTGAAAAGTATTGGTAGTCGCTATATGCAGTTTATTCCTTTAGTTGAGCGCTGCGGGGAAAATGGGCTGGCGCAGCCGCAGGATAAACACATCGCAATGACGCCATGGTCGGTCGATAGTCTGCAATTTGGTCAGTTTCTGAATGTGGTATTCGATGTCTGGATTCGTGAGGATATCGGCGACATCGGCATCCAGTTATTCGAACAGACGCTGGCGGCCTGGTGTGGTCTGCCGCCGCAGGTTTGCGTTTTTGCCCCCACTTGCGGTAGCGCGTTTGCGATGGAAATGAACGGCGATGTTTATAACTGTGATCATTTTGTGTACCCGCAATTTAAACTGGGAAATATCCACCAGAAGACGTTGCGTCAAATGAATCACAGTGAACAAAATCTCCAGTTTGGCAGCGATAAACAGCGTTTAATGGCGCAGGAGTGCCATTTTTGTCAATGGAAATTCGCCTGCTATGGCGGCTGTCCGAAACATCGCTTTTTACCCTCTGTATCCGGCGCAATCAATCATAACTATCTGTGCGCAGGTTATCAGGCTTTTTTCTCTCATACCGCGACGGCGATGAATGCCATGCGAACCCTGTATGAAAAAGGCATCTCACCTGCAGAAATAAAATCAATATTTGTTTGAAGGTAGTATTCGCAGGGAGTGAATATGTTTTCACACATTAATGTCGATGCTTGCAAAACGCCCGGCTGCAAAAATTTAGGGGTTCTGGAGAGTCCAGACTATCTACCGCAAGGGAAAAATGTTCTCTGTCGAGCGTGCGGCTTTTTGTTCCCCGTTATTTCCGCCAGATCGCTTAATCTTTTTCGCCAGTCGGCAAATCAGTCATGGAAAGGTCTGGTGAGGTCCTGTCCGCACTGCGGCGGGGCATCGCTGAAAAAATATGGTTTTTCCGCAAAAGGAGAGCGGCGTATGTATTGCCGTCAGTGTAACAAGACATTCATCTCCTATACCGCTATCAGGAGCGACGCCAGACAAGAGAATCTTGCTACGTTGATCGGCGAAGGGGCGTCGTTAGTTGAAATACGCGCAGCACTGGCGGTAGACAGCACAGGTTTTAGCCGCGAATTACAAAAACTGTCTCGTCGCGTCAATCAGGCGGAACGTGATTTCGTGTTTCCCGCGTTTGATATCGCCATGAGCACACGCGCGTTTCGCGTGCAATTTAACGGCGGCGACAGCAGTTTATATGTGTTAGTGACGGCGGAAGAAGAGAGTGGTAAGGTCGTCGCGATCTCGACGAATTACTCTGCACAACCGGTGGAAGCGGATTATCAGTATCGTTCTGAGTACGAAGAACGGCTCCCGTCCGGCACGCTGGCGCATCTGGTGCAGCGAAAAGAGGCGCTGACCATGCGTCGCAATGTGTTATTTGACGTGGATTACGGCCCCGCCGTTTTATACAAAAATGATCCGGGGATGTTAGTGAAACCCGTGTTACCTGCTTATCGACATTTTGAGTTGGTGCAGGCGTTGACGGATGAACGCTCTCTGAATGTTCAGCATTACCTCGATCACGAATGTTTCATTCTGGGCGGTTGTATGATGGCGAATTTTAACTATCTTCGTCAGGGGCGCTGCCATATTTCGTTTGTGCGTGAAAGAGGCTTCATGCCGCCCAAACGCGATCTTCCTCCGCGATTGTTTTTGAGTGGTGGAATTCGCAATAACGTCTGGCGCACGTTTTCCACACGGGATTATGCGATGGCAGTATGTAATCTCACAGGAAATAAAAAGGTGAGCTTGCTACGTCATGCGACGTTAAATAGCGCGACGGCGTTTATTCGCTATGTCCATCACCATCCCTTCCTGCCGCATCTTAACCGAATGTCTCCAGGCAATGTTGTTGCCGTACTGGATTATCTAAAATTTGAATATAACGCTTACGTAAAATGAATTGCTAAAATAAAACGCGTAATGAGGTGTTTTTGCGGCATTTTATTTGGTCGACATAAAAATCCAGAGTATTAATTTTCGTGGTCCCCATGAGGGCCGATGAAATTAATACACTGGAGATTTATCATGAATACGTTGGCTGTAAAGTCTATTGCCCTGCCTGCGCCGCGCCCTGCGATTAATCAGGGTATTGATATCAATAATGAAATGGTGCTTAGCCATACCGCTATTTATGCAGATTGCCTTGCACAGGTAACGCAAGAGAATACGGTAGAAAATGCGCTCATGGTGTTAAACCCATACGGTACGGCGCCTTTAAGCGCTTATGCCGGCGTCTGGAGCCTTGAACCGGCTGAGATCCTGGTCACGGTCCAGGATGTGGCAAAAACGGCGATGCCTGTAGAACATCTCTATTCTCTTACGACAGGCGAAAATCTGTTGCCGGTTCTGGGACTGGTGGCGGATACTGAAAACCGTATTGTCTTTTCTCAGGCAGATACGCCACTTGCCGCCTATACGCTCACCACACAGTCTTTACCGCCGGTAGATTCAGCGGACGTCGTATTAGGCTTTCCGATTATCAACGTGACGCAACCCGCTATCGATGCGGATAAGATGGCGCCAGGGTTTTATTTTATTACCCATTTCGATCGCTATAATTATGCATTAGATCAGAATGGTCTGGTACGCTGGTATGTAACTCAGGATTATCCGTCTTATAATTTTGTTCGTATTGATAATGGTCATTTTTTAACAACCTCAGAAGCGAAAAATACCTATCTGGATATGTATGAGTTCGACATGATGGGGCGTCTTTATACATTCTATAATCTCGATAACCAATTTCATCATTCTATCTGGCCGTGGGACAGCAATACCATTGTTGCGCCCTCTGAATATACTTCGGGCCGCCCCGACGATTTGAAAACCAATGAAGACGGCGTGTCGGTTGTCGATCTGACCAGCGGGCTGGAGACGGCTTACTACGATATGGCGAAGGTTTTGGATACGACGCGGGTTTCCCGTCCTTCAGGTACGGCGCCGGGAGAAGATCCGACGGTTAAAGACTGGCTGCATATAAACCAGAGCTACGTCAATGAGACGAATCAGTTGCTGATTGCTTCCGGGCGTCATCAGAGCGCGGTGTTTGGCGTCGATCTGCAAACGCAGGCGTTACGCTTTATTTTGTCAACGCACGAGGACTGGGACGACGCTTATCAGCCTTATCTTTTAACGCCGGTCGATAGTGAAGGAGTGGCGCTTTATGACTTTAGCAAACAGGAGGATATCGACGCGGCCGATCATGACTTTTGGACGTGGGGTCAGCATAACGTGGTTGAAATCGCCAATGATGCGCCGGGTATGGTGGAGTTTATGGTATTTGATAACGGCAACTACCGCTCGCGTGATGATAGCAAAAGCCTGTTACCGCCGGATAACTACAGCCGCATTGTCCATTTCGTGGTGAATATAAATGAGATGACAGTCATGCGGCCATTTGAATACGGTAAGGAGCTGGGCGCGCGTGGCTACAGTAGCTGCGTTAGCGCGAAAGCGATCCAGCAGAATGGCAATATTGTGGTGCATTTTGCCGACTGCACGTTTGATGAAAATGGTCGCGCCATCTCCTGCCAGCCAGGCGAGAGCGATATTATCGATTCTCAGGCGGGCAGCGAGGCGATGGGGCTGCTAATTTTACAGGAGATTGCGCCTACGGAGAAAACTGTGCTTTTTGAAGCTACCATGACATCAGGTTACTACAAAAATGCGGAAAAAAACGGGGAAGGTTATCGCTACGATATTACCAGCTTTCGGGTTTATAAAATGGATCTGTACGCGTAACGATCTATCAGTCACTGACTGACTACACTAAAGTGGTCCGGTGTAAACCGGACTTTGTTTCGTAAAAATCGAGCTATTCATCACATATAATCTCATTTTAACGATGATTCAGACGAGGTAACATAGTAGGTTCGAAGAATTCACCTGATTGAGAGCATAAAAGTGAAACATCTGCAACGATTTTTTAGCAGCGATGCCTCAGGGGGCATCATTCTCATCATCGCCGCTGCGCTGGCTATGCTGATGGCCAATATGGGCGCAACTAGTGGATGGTATCATCATTTTCTGGAGACGCCGGTTCAGTTGCGGGTTGGGGCGCTTGAGATCAACAAAAACATGCTGTTGTGGATCAACGATGCGCTGATGGCCGTGTTTTTCCTGTTGATTGGTCTGGAAGTTAAGCGCGAACTGTTGCAGGGCTCGTTAGCCAGCCTGCGCCAGGCCGTCTTCCCGGTGATTGCCGCTATCGGCGGGATGATAGTACCGGCATTGCTCTATCTGGCCTTTAACTACTCCGATCCGGTCACCCGCGAGGGCTGGGCTATTCCCGCCGCGACAGATATCGCCTTTGCGCTGGGCGTGCTGGCGTTGTTGGGCAGCCGTGTTCCGCTGGCGCTGAAAATTTTTCTGATGGCGCTGGCGATCATCGATGACCTGGGCGCCATCATTATTATCGCGCTGTTTTATACCAGCGATCTTTCTATCGTCTCACTGGGCGTGGCGGCGTTCGCGATTGTCGTGCTGGCGCTGTTGAACCTGTGTGGCGTCAGACGGACAGGGGTATATATTCTGGTCGGGGCGATATTGTGGACGGCGGTACTGAAGTCTGGCGTCCACGCGACGTTGGCAGGCGTTATTGTCGGCTTCTTTATTCCGCTGAAAGAAAAACATGGTCGTTCGCCGGCGAAGCGGCTGGAGCATATTTTGCACCCGTGGGTCGCGTACCTGATCCTGCCGCTGTTCGCCTTTGCGAATGCTGGTGTTTCTCTTCAGGGCGTAACGATTGACGGTCTGACCTCAATGCTGCCGCTGGGGATTATCGCCGGTTTACTAATTGGTAAACCATTGGGGATTAGCCTGTTTTGCTGGCTGGCGCTGCGTTTCAAGCTGGCGCATCTGCCGCAAGGGACCACTTATCAGCAAATTATGGCGGTCGGTATTTTGTGCGGGATTGGTTTTACGATGTCCATATTTATCGCCAGCCTGGCATTTGGCAATGTCGATCCGGCGCTTATTAACTGGGCGAAATTGGGTATTTTGATTGGCTCATTGCTCTCCGCAGTGGTGGGGTATAGCTGGTTGCGTGCGCGTTTGAACGCGCCGGCATAACTGGTACGAAGGAAAGGGGGAGCGAGACATCGCTCCCTTAAGTCATTGATCAGGGAGAGAAATGAGCGTGTCTCATATTAACTACAACCATCTTTATTATTTCTGGAATGTCTATAAAGAAGGTTCAGTCGTGGGTGCCGCAGAGGCGCTTTTTCTGACGCCGCAAACTATTACCGGTCAAATCAAAGCGCTGGAGGAACGTTTACAGGGGAAGCTATTCAAACGTAAGGGACGGGGTCTTGAACCCAGCGAACTGGGCGAGCTGGTTTTTCGCTATGCGGATAAAATGTTTACGCTAAGCCAGGAAATGCTGGATATCGTCAACTACCGCAAAGAATCCAATCTGTTGTTCGATGTCGGCGTAGCCGATGCTTTATCTAAACGACTGGTCAGTAGTGTTCTGGATGCGGCGGTGGTGGTGGATGAACCCATACATCTACGTTGCTTCGAGTCCACGCATGAAATGTTGCTCGAACAGCTCAGCCAGCACAAGCTGGATATGATTATCTCCGACTGCCCGATAGATTCCACGCAGCAGGAGGGACTATTCTCAGTCAAAATCGGTGAATGCAGCGTCAGTTTCTGGTGCACGAATCCGCTTCCCGAAAAAGTGTTTCCTGCCTGCCTGGAAGAGCGACGGTTGCTGGTGCCGGGACGTCGCTCGATGCTGGGACGTAAGTTGCTGAACTGGTTTAATTCGCAGGGGTTGCAGGTTGAGATACTTGGCGAGTTTGACGACGCGGCCTTAATGAAGGCGTTTGGCGCGACGCACAATGCGATTTTTGTGGCGCCGAGCCTTTATTCGCTGGATTTTTATGCTGATGAGTCAGTAATAGAGATCGGGCGCGTCGAGAATGTCATGGAAGAGTATCATGCGATTTTTGCCGAGAGAATGATTCAGCATCCGGCGGTACAGCGTATATGTAATGCAGATTACTCTACGTTGTTTACTCCGGTAAGTAGATAACTCGCTTATTGCCCGTTAGCGCGATTGGCACCGTCTGTAGGCTGGATAAGGCGTTTACGCTGCCACCTGGCAGGTATAAAAAAACCCGCGAAAGCGGGTTTTTTCACAAAGCGTCAATGAAAGGCGATTAAGCCAGTTTATTGATCTGTGCAGTCAGGTTAGCCTTATGACGTGCAGCTTTGTTTTTGTGGATCAGACCTTTAGCAGCCTGACGGTCCACG
>JGI2924J29684_1078150_pt1 | contig 33138 bp, 34 predicted proteins | sample BenlonsequencITS_FD_29684 | JGI IMG/M metagenome (IMG submission 29684)
TTTCTACCTAGCTAGCATTGAAGTCCCGACCACATCTTGTGGCGGGACTTTTCCCACTTAACCAGAAAGCCATAGAAAAATTGTCTGATTTAACCATCCAAAAAGTCGAATCCCGTATCCTCGACGTTCCCCTCATTCGCCCACACGGCTTCGCAACTACCACCTCCACTGAGCAGCACATTCTGCTGGTCAGCGTGCACTTAGAAAACGGTGTCATCGGCTACGGTGAGGGCGTTGTGCCCGGCGGTCCATGGTGGGGCGGCGAGTCGGTTGAGACCATGAAGGCGCTTGTCGACGGCTACCTCGCCCCAGTGCTCATCGGCCGTGCTGTCTCCGAGCTTGCAGGAATTATGGCAGACCTTGAGCGTGTTGTTGCACGTGCGCGTTATGCCAAGGCGGCTGTTGACGTCGCAATGCATGATGCCTGGGCACGCAGCCTCAATGTGCCCGTCCGCGACCTGCTTGGTGGCACCGTGCGCGACAAGGTGGATGTCACCTGGGCGCTGGGCGTTTTGCCGCTTGATGTTGCGGTGGCGGAAATTGAAGAGCGCATCGAGGAGTTTGGTAACCGTTCCTTCAAGTTGAAGATGGGTGCTGGCGATCCTGCGGAAGATACTCGCCGTGTAGCAGAATTGGCGCGCGAAGTTGGCGACCGCGTTTCTCTGCGCATTGATATTAACGCACGTTGGGATCGCCGCACCGCTCTGCATTACTTGCCGATTCTCGCGGAGGCTGGCGTCGAGCTGTTCGAGCAGCCCACCCCGGCCGACGACCTGGAAACCCTGCGCGAAATCACCCGCCGCACCAACGTTTCGGTCATGGCAGATGAATCCGTGTGGACCCCAGCTGAAGCTCTCGCGGTGGTGAAAGCCCAGGCTGCGGATGTTATCGCACTGAAAACCACTAAGCACGGTGGTCTGCTGGAATCCAAGAAGATCGCCGCTATCGCCGAAGCCGGCGGGCTGGCCTGCCATGGTGCAACCAGTCTGGAAGGTCCAATCGGCACCGCAGCATCCCTGCAGTTTGCGGCATCCACCAAGGCGATCTCCTACGGTACAGAACTGTTCGGACCGCAGTTGCTCAAAGATACCTATATTGTCCAAGAATTTGAGTACAAGGACGGCCAGGTTGCTATTCCACAAGGCCCAGGTTTGGGCGTCGATGTGGACATGGACAAAGTCAACTTCTACACCCGTAAATAAGGAGAATTATCGATGCTGTTTCTAGCACGCATGGACGTCGTCTTCCCTGATTCCATGGACGCCGATGTGATGGCAGATTTCCAGGCTAAGGAAAAGGCCTACTCCGGAGACCTGCAATCCCGTGGAATCATGAAAGCAATCTGGCGAGTCGTCGGCGAGTATGCAAACTACTCCATTTTCGATGTCGATGACCACGACGAGCTGCATGCAATTCTTAGTGGCTTTCCGATGTTCAAATACATGAATGTCAAGATCACTCCACTGGCAAAACACCCCAATGCTCTGGAGTATTACCTCAAGGGATAGTTGAGGTTCTAACCGCTCTACCTGCAGTTTCGGTAGAGCGGTATCTTTATTTTCAAGAATTAGAACAAATATTCGTTAGAACACTTGTTTGTTTTGATTTGTGTGGTTAGGGTGGGTGCTAATGAGTTAAAAAGGGGAAATTTAAACCATTAGGGGGCATGGAAATGTCATACTTCAGCCATCAGGACCCAAATAATCCAGAGAGTCACATCAACTTCACCATGGCGCAAATGGAGATCCAGCGCTGGACTTTGCTGATCTCAAACCCAGAGGCGGACGCTAGCACTCTTGTCATGGAGTTGAAAACCGTCACGGGGGAATCCAAGCATTTTATCAACCAGGCTATTAACGCCATGTGGGCTTTAATGAAGCTGCCCATTTTAAGAGTGGTGGTAGAAACTCACTTCCACGTTCGGATTCCGTACCTGGCCCGCATTATGCAGGCAGTCAAGCAGGCTAAACCGGAGTTGTGGGATGAGTTGGACCATCGCATTGCCGAAAAGCTGACACCGCGCATTGCTGGCCAGGCACTGATGGAAGCCTCCGCACTTGCAGGGCTGATTACTCGCTGGATCAAGGAACTGGATCCAACCTTCACAGGAAAGAAGCGTGGGCCAAAGGGGAGTGATGGCACCTTGACTTTCCGCCACGTGGACGGGCGTACGTACATCAGTGGAAATATTGACGGTGTCACCGGCAAGCTGTTCCAAAAAGCTCTGGAAAAAGTGAAACAGAAGGGCGAGGACCTCGCGCGGGCCCTGGTCACCTTCCTGGCGGGGCGGACCAAAGTGAAAATCGTCAGCGCGGTATACACGCCCCTGGTGGGTGGCGTGTCCTGGATTCCGGGGGTGGGATTCCTGAGTCAAGAGGAGTCCCGGAAGCTGGGTAAGACTGCCTCGAAGGTCATTGACCTGGATACGATCGCCACTCGTGTGGAAAATGGCTACACCCCAAGTCCCGAGCTACGCCTTTATGTGATGGGGCGGGACGGCACCTGTAGGCATCCGGGCTGCACGGTGTCTGCCGACAACTGCCAGATCGATCACGTGATCCCGTTCGGTGAGGGTGGGTTGACTGTGGCCTGGAACTTGCAGTGCCTCTGCGCGCATCATCACAATATGAAGACTGATGGGCGCATCCAGGCGGCGATTGATTCCATGGGTCGGGTCGCCTGGATTGGGCCGTGCAATCGCACAGTGGTAACCGAACCTGTCGGACCGTTGGCGCAAGAGATGCCCACGGGGCAGTGGGGGCAGACTCTGGAAGCACGGATGGAGAAGACTTTTGAAAAGCTCCGCAGTTCACTCGAGGTATTGGATGACTAAACCCTTATGCACACCCCTAGTTAACCCCTGACCTTCGGGGTTTGCGCTGGTGGCGAATGTTCGCGCGCGATCTGACATGTTCGCCCCGCGAACTACTTGTCAACGGCCTCAATCATCCCTACTTTGAGATCTATATCACTAGACGCAGAAAGGTCTCGCATGGACATCCCACACTTCGCCCCGACGGGAGGCGAATACTCCCCACTGCACTTCCCGGAGTACCGGACCACCATCAAGCGCAACCCAAGCAACGATCTCATCATGGTTCCTAGTCGCCTCGGCGAGTCCACGGGACCTGTCTTCGGCGACCGCGACTTGGGAGACATCGACAACGACATGACCAAGGTGAACGGTGGCGAGGCTATCGGCCAGCGCATCTTCGTTCACGGCCGTGTCCTCGGTTTCGATGGCAAGCCAGTTCCGCACACCTTGGTCGAGGCGTGGCAGGCAAACGCCGCAGGCCGTTACCGCCACAAGAATGACTCCTGGCCAGCGCCACTGGATCCACACTTCAACGGTGTTGCACGTACTCTCACCGACAAGGACGGCCAGTACCACTTCTGGACCGTTATGCCAGGTAATTACCCTTGGGGTAACCACCACAACGCATGGCGCCCGGCGCACATTCACTTCTCGCTCTATGGTCGTCAGTTTACGGAGCGTCTGGTCACCCAGATGTACTTCCCGAACGATCCATTGTTCTTCCAGGATCCGATCTACAACGCGGTGCCAAAGGGTGCACGTGAGCGCATGATCGCAACGTTCGACTATGACGAGACCCGTGAAAACTTCGCGCTTGGTTACAAGTTCGACATCGTCCTTCGTGGCCGCAACGCCACCCCATTTGAGTAAAGGGTTTTGCAATGATTGATACAGGGAAGAACGGCGAGTTCCGCTACGAGCAGTCGAATATCATCGATCAGAACGAAGCCGAGTTCGGCATCACTCCTTCACAGACCGTGGGCCCTTACGTCCACATCGGTTTGACCCTTGAAGGTGCGGAGCATCTCGTGGAGCCAGGTTCGGAAGGCGCGGTGTCCTTTACTGTTTCCGCAACTGATGGCAACGGCGACCCCATCGCGGATGCCATGTTTGAACTGTGGCAGGCCGATCCAGAGGGCATCCACAACTCTGATTTGGATCCAAACCGCACAGCACCAGCAACCGCAGATGGCTTCCGCGGGCTTGGTCGCGCGATGGCAAACGCGCAGGGTGAGGCAACGTTCACCACTTTGGTTCCGGGAGCATTCGCAGATGAGGCACCACACTTCAAGGTTGGTGTGTTCGCCCGTGGCATGCTGGAGCGTCTGTACACTCGCGCATACCTGCCAGACGCCGATTTGAGCACCGACCCAGTTTTGGCTGTGGTCCCAGCTGATCGACGTGACCTCCTGGTGGCTCAAAAGACCGATGATGGATTCCGCTTCGACATCACTGTCCAGGCTGAAGACAATGAAACCCCATTTTTTGGACTCTAAATTGACCCGATCTTTATACTCCGACCTTGCTGGTAGTGGAGAACACCTCAGCAGCCTTTCCGACGAGACTTTCCTAAAGAATCTTCTTGTCGTGGAGGCCGCTTTGGCGGTTGCAGCTGCCCCCGAGCACGCAGCAATGGCGAAGGCCACCATTGATTCTTATCAGTTGGATGTGGAGGAGCTTTCCCGTCGCGCAGCCGAGGGCGGTAATCCGCTCATTCCGCTGGTCACTGACCTCAAGGCCATCAATCCGGCAGGCATCCACATTGGCGCAACGAGCCAGGACATCATTGATTCTGCGTTAATGCTGTGCATGAAGGAAGGGGTGGGGGAGGTCGTCGACAAGCTTAAAAAGCTTGCGCGAGATTTGGCCGAGCTCACCGCGGAGCATAAAGCAACCCCGATCATGGGGCGCACGTTGGGGCAGATCGCGACGCCGACGACGTTCGGCGCGCTGACCGGCGGCTGGCTGGTTGCGGTGGACAATGCGGCACGCGCCCTGGAGGCGCTGGAGTTTCCGGTGTCGTATGGCGGTGCCAGCGGAAATATGACGGCGGTGCACCCGCGTGGCTTCGAGATTCAGGCGAAGCTGGCCGAGGAGTTGGGCCTTTTTGATCCGCAGTGGGTGTGGCATTCCGATCGCACGCCGATCACTGCGATCGCGTCGGCGCTGGCAACGGCCGCTGGTGTGGTACGCAAAATTGCTGGTGACGTGGTGTTTTACTCACAAACCGAGGTCGGCGAGTTGCGGGAGAAATCCCCCGGCGGCAGCTCCGCGATGCCCCACAAAGCCAATCCGGCCGCTGCGATTGCGTGCGACGGTTACGCGCGCCGGGCACCTGGCCTTCTTGCAACGCTTTTCGACGCCCTCGACTGCCGTTTGCAGCGCGGCACCGGCAGCTGGCACGCGGAGTGGGCAACGCTGCGCGAGTTGGCTGCTGTCACTCACTCAGCAGTGAGCAGGGCTGCAACCAGCATCGATGGCATCACCGTCAACGTTGATGTGATGGCAAGTCGCGTCAATGGACCAACCGGGCACGCCGAAGATTTGGCGGAGCGGGCACTAGAAATTTATGGAAAAGGACGCAGTTAATGGATCGCTATGAAACCGGAATGAAAAACCGCCGCGAGGTACTGGGAGATGCCCATGTGGATCGCGCCGTGGCGAACACCACCGAGGTGACTGAGAAGTTTCAGGATTTCATCACTCGCACAGCGTGGGGCGATATTTGGGAACGTCCAGGCCTTGATCACACTCAGCGTCGCCTGCTCACCATCGCGATTTTGACCGCGGTGGGCAATGACGGCGAGTTGGACATGCACATTCGTGCTGCTCTGCGCGCTGGCGTGGATCAGGAAACCATCGGCGAGGTCATCCTGCACACTGCGGTGTATGCGGGTGTGCCGAACTCCAACCATGGTTTCAAGCTGCTGAACAACGCTGTGTCAGACCTTCAGTAATTCTCGAAGCTCTCCACGGGAGCTCACCCCGAGCTTTTTGTACACCCTCGTGAGGTGATATTCCACCGTTTTGGCGGAGAGGGAAAGCTCACGGGCGACTTCTTGGTTGGAGCAGCCGTCGACAACCAGCGCAGTGATTTGTTCCTCTTGAGGGGTGAGTCCCTGCGCTGATCTGCGTGGCCCAACGCCTGCGACTCGTCGTTCGCCGTGGCAGCGGGCAGCCAGAGTGACCGCACCCATGGCGGTGAAGACTTCTTCGGCGTGGGTGAACATTTCGGCTGCTTGGCTGCGCCTGCCCATGCGTCGTAGAACCAGCCCGTATTCGAAGAGGATGCGGGCTTCATATGCTGGCATGTTGACGGAGGAAATGAGGTCGACGGCTTCGGAGAGCATTTTTACGCCTCGTGCTGTGGAGCCTCGTTGGATTTCGATGTTTGCTTGGGGCACCAAATTTCGGGCACGCAGCGAGGGGATGGTGGAGTCAGGGATGCCATCCATGACGGCGGCTGCGGCGTCGATGCGTCCCGTTCGGATCAATGAGATCGCATACATGTCTTCCCAGGCCCAAAATCCGGGCTGCTGGGTATTGGTGGTGTATACGACCGACGCCATGCGGTCGCCGGCCAAGGTTGCTGCGCGGGTGTCTGAGGTCATGGATGCGGTGATCAATTTGCCCATGGATGCGCTGAGTTTTTGGATGAGGAACGCATCGTCGGGCACGGTCAGGCGCTGTAAATAGTGGTTGGCCAATTCGGTGCGCCCAGTCATGGCTGCGACTTGGGCGCCGGTCCACAGGTGCACGGGTTCGAGTAGGGAGGCTCCGGTGCGGTCGCCGGTGGCTAGGCCGCGTTCGACAACGGCGGAGGCTTCTTGGAATTCTCCCAGCACGTAGTGCGCTCGCGCCAAAAACGCCGACTGCCACAGTCCCACCAAATCGGAGGGGCCCCTCCTGGAGAGCAGACGGCGGGCGGTGAGGGGATCATCGTAAACCAACGCCAGCCAGCCACTGATGAAATCGTGGATCTGGCTTTCTTCAGGGGCATCCGGACGCGGGACTTCCCTGTAATGCCCAGTGTCTAGCGCATCGGCGAACATATCGAAGGTCGGATCGCCCCGCAACGCCTCCGGATTCCAGGTGGCCAGCGCATAAAACGGCGACGCCGAGGCCGCCTCAAACGACTGCCCGCCGTACAGCGCCAAAAATGCGCGCTGCTCATCGGCACGGGGTAGTTCCTCTACATGCAGTCGGGCCAGGGGCAGGTTTCCTGCGGCAATTAGCTTATCGACGCCTCCCTCCGTCGATTCCCACTCCCGCGGGCTTCTTGCCATCGATGGGGGAGTAGAAGCCCGAACCAAGGTGCGTTCCTCAGGGCTGCGGAATCTTAAAGTCCCGTTTTCGTGAATGAGGGTGCCATCCTCCACAAAGGCATCGGCATCTAAATCTCCGATCGGGCAGCCATCGAAGAAGGGATGGGAGGCGACTTCCCGAAGCACAGGGTTCTTAATGTCGATGTCTGTCACCCAGTGCTCTGGCAGCGTGAGAGTAGGCCGATCGTTGGACCAGTGATCGATGGGGGTCGCGTCGAGAAGCTCTCTGATCAGTTGTGGCAACCCACCCGCAGCGTCGTTGAGGCGGTGGGCGGTGGTGGGTGTGCAGTGGCCGACGATTTGGCGCGCGAGCAGCGCGGTTTCCGGGACTGTGAGCGGCGGCAAGGCTAGCAGGTCGGTGGCGCCGGGGATACGGTGCGGTGCGGTGGCGAGTACGGTGAGCCCTTTGGTGTGCACCAAATTGAGTGTTTTTTGGATGTCGTCCTTGTCGGCCAAATGGACATCATCCACAACCACGATGCTTGCGCGGGGACGTTTCTTGAGGAACGGGTTGACCTCAAATTCTCCCAACTCGGCGGCGAACTCCCTGGTGAAATGCTCTTTGTTCACGCCGTGCGGGCCGGTGACAACAAGAAACCTGCCCCGCCGATCAGTGGTGAACTCAGCGAGTAAACGCCTAAGCAACAACTGACGACGGGGCAGGAGACTGGTTGTGAACATGCCTACAACATTAAGCGAAATGCTGTGCTAGCAGTTCATTTACCTCGTTTGGACGTTCCACGGTTGGTACGTGCGCGGCTGGGCTTAGGACCTCTGCGCGGGACTCGCCGCCAACGCCATCGGCAATGATCTGCACGGTTGCTGGAGGAGTGGAGGGGTCATCGGCACCTGCGATGGTGAGCACTGGCACGGTGATTTCTCCCAGGCGATCGGTGAAATCCCAGGTTGCCAACGCCTCGCAGCACAGCGCGTAACCCTCAGATGGGGTGCCGGCAACCATGGCTTCGAAGTGCTCGCGGGACGCTGGGTTGTTCTCCAACCAAGTGGGGGAGAACCAGCGCTGGATCACAGCTTCGGACAGAGAACCAGTGCCGTTTTCGCGGCACGCTGCGGCGCGATCTAGCCAGCCCTGGGGCTCGCCGAATTTTGCAGCGGTACACATGAATGCTGCCTTGGTGACACGATCAGAGGTGGCCGCCAAGTATTGTGCAACCGCTCCGCCGAGAGATAGTCCGATGACGCCGAAGTTTCCGACACCCAGGTCATCGAGGGTATCCAGCACATCCTGCGCCAGATCCGCCACAGTGGGGGTGCCTTCGATGAGTTCAGACAGACCATGTCCGCGGTGATCAACAGCGATGACGCGGAAATCCTTATGCAAGGCATCCAGCTGTGGCAGCCACATGTCGGTGGTGGAACCCAACGAGCCAATGAACACCAAGGTGTTGTCGGAAGTTCCGTAGGAAACGCTGTGCAAAATAGCCATTTTTAGTTCTCCTTTTCAAAGACAGCTGCAAGACCCTGGCCGCCACCGATGCACATGGTGGCCAGTCCGTACTGAGTGTTTTCACGCTGCATGCGGTGAGCCAAGGTTACTGCCATGCGAGCACCGGTGGCACCGACTGGGTGTCCCATGGAAATACCGGAACCCAGTGGGTTGACGCGCTCATCTTCCCAAGAAATGTTCCATTCCTTCAGCACAGACAGTGCCTGAGCTGCGAAAGCTTCGTTGAGTTCGATCGCGCCGATGTCCTCCAGGGTAAGGCCCAAACGATCCAGGACCTTCTTGGTGGCAGGAACAGGTCCAATACCCATGGTCTCTGGGGGAACAGCAGCCACAGACCAGCCAGCCAAACGCATGACTGGGCGCAGGCCCTTCTCCTCGGCCTTGGCGCGAGTGGTCACGATGACGGCAGCAGCGCCATCATTTTGGCCGGACGCGTTGCCAGCGGTGACGGTTGCTTCCGCATCCTGGCGGCCCATGATGGGGCGCAAAGCAGCAAGCTTTTCGACGGTTGTTCCTGGTCGACCATGCTCGTCTCGAGAAACGATGGTTGGCTCCTGGCCGCGCTTCTTGGCAGGGACGGTGACTGGCACGATCTCGTCGTCGAAAAGCCCCGCATCAGCAGCCTTGCCCCAACGCTGCTGGGACGCTGCGGAGATCTTGTCCTGCTCCTCGCGGGAGATGCCGTATTCGCGACGCAGGTTCTCAGCGGTCTCGATCATGCCACCAGGGATCGGGTGGTTGCGTCCGCCAGCGGTTTCGCGTGCTTCTGCAAGGCGGTCACGAAGCTGCATGTCGCCGCCCTTGACACCCCAACGGATATCGCCGGACACGGTGTACTCAACGCGGCTCATGGATTCTGCGCCACCTGCGATGATCAGATCAGCAGCGCCGGATGCAACGTGTGCAGCAGCGGTGACGATTGCCTGCAGGCCGGAACCACAGCGGCGATCAAGCTGCATGCCTGGAACGTTTTGGCCAAGCTTGGAATCTAGAGCAACAACACGGCCCAGTGCTGGAGCCGCACCGTTGGGGGATGCCTGGCCGAGGATCAGATCGTCCACATCGTCGCCGGTGATGCCGGTTGCCTCAACGATCGCGTTGATCACGGTGGTGGCCAATTCTTCAACAGGGACGCCGGTGAAGGATCCGCCGTAAGCACCAACTGGGGTGCGCAATGGGGAACAGATGACAATATCTTGAGGGTTCATTTTTTGATCCTTAATTTAGAGTGCAGAGAGATCTGTCGAAATTGCTTGAGCCGTTTCTAAAAGCTGCGGCAGCACCAGCTTGCGGATATCTTCCACCGAATGTGATGCCGATTGGGTCGACACATTGATGGAAGCAACCACTTCGCCCTGGGCATTGGTGATCGGCGCCGCGAGCGAACGCAGGCCCGGCTCGAGCTCCTGATCCACCAATGACCACCCCCTTTCGCGGGTAGCAATGATCTCTTCCCGGATTGAGGCGATGGAGGTCAGTGACCGGGTGGTCAACTGTTCAGGGGGTGCCGCCGCCAGCATTTCATCTAATTCTTCTTCGGGAAGGTTGGCCAGCATGATGCGTCCCATGGAGGTGGCGTACGCAGGGAAACGGGTGCCGATGGTGATGTTCACCGTCATGATGCGGCGCACCGGAACGCGGCAAACGTAGATGATGTCAGTGCCGTCGAGTACGGACATGGAGCTTGATTCGCCGACCTGGCGGGAGAGTACCTCCAGGCGGGGCTGCGCGATCGCAGGCAGGGACAATGCGGAAAGGTAGCTTGCTCCAAGCTCCAAAACACGTGGTGTGAGCTGGAACCGGGAATCGTTGTTTACCGCATATCCAAGGTCGGTCAAGGTGTGGAGAAAGCGCCTAGCGGTGGCCCTTGAGAGTCCAGTTTGGCTGGCGACTTCGGACAGTGTTTGCGATGGATTATCTGCGCTGAAACTTCGGATCACAGATAAGCCGCGGGCAAATGATTGTACGAAATCTGGCGATTGTTCGACCATCCCATCAACTCCTCTTTTTGTTCGCATTGCGAACCCTTGTGCATATGATGAACATTACGTTAGCATGTCTCACATGATTAACAAGAGCATTTCTTCCACTGCTGAAGCGGTGGCCGATATCCCAGACGGTGCGTCCATCGCCGTCGGTGGTTTCGGCCTCGTGGGCATCCCCACTGCATTGATCCTCGCCCTCCGCGAACAAGGCGCAGGCGATCTGACCATCATTTCCAACAACCTAGGCACCGACGGTTTCGGCCTCGGACTGTTGCTTTTGGATAAGAAGATCTCCAAGTCCATCGGCTCCTACCTTGGCTCCAACAAGGAATATGCACGCCAGTACCTGGAAGGAGAACTCACCGTCGAGTTCACCCCGCAGGGCACCTTGGCTGAACGCCTCCGCGCAGGTGGCGCCGGCATCCCTGCGTTTTACACCACCGCAGGCGTGGGCACCCAGGTCGCAGAAGGCGGACTCCCACAGCGCTACAACACCGACGGCACCGTCGCCGTGGTGTCCCAGCCAAAGGAAACCCGCGAATTCAACGGCCAGCTCTACGTCATGGAAGAGGGCATCCGCGCCGATTACGCACTCGTGCACGCACACAAAGCAGATCGCTTTGGCAACCTGGTGTTCCGCAAGACCGCGCAGAACTTCAACCCAGATGCAGCAATGAGCGGCAAGATCACCATTGCTCAGGTCGAGCACTTTGTAGACGAACTCCACCCAGATGAGATCGATCTGCCAGGAATTTACGTCAACCGCGTCGTCCACGTTGGACCGCAGGAAACCGGAATCGAAAACAGGACGGTGTCTAACTAATGACTTGGGATCATAACCAAATGGCAGCCCGCGTTGCCCAGGAACTTGAAGACGGCCAGTACGTCAACCTCGGCATCGGCATGCCTACACTTATCCCCGGCTACCTGCCTGAGGGACTAGAGGTTATCCTTCACTCCGAAAACGGTGTGCTGGGCGTTGGACCTTACCCAACTGAAGAGGAACTTGATCCTGAGCTGATCAACGCCGGCAAGGAAACCATCACGGTTGCACCTGGCGCATCCTACTTCTCCTCTTCTGATTCTTTCGCCATGATCCGCTCCAAGTCTGTCGACGTTGCAGTCTTGGGCGTTATGGAAGTCTCCCAGTACGGCGACCTGGCCAACTGGATGATTCCCGGCAAGCTGGTCAAGGGTATGGGTGGCGCAATGGATCTGGTGCACGGCGCATCCAAGATCATCGCCATGACCGATCACATCACCAAGAAGGGCGCTCCGAAGATCCTTAAGGAGTGTCGCCTCCCACTGACTGGCGCGAAGTGCGTGGACATGATTGTCACCACCCACGCTGTGTTCTCTGTGGACCCTGAAGAAGGCCTCACGCTCATCGAGTGCGCCGACGGTGTCACCGTTGAGGAACTCCGCGAAATCACCGAAGCCGATTTCAAAGTTGCTTAAGCAAACGCTGCGCAATTAAGGCGTGCGACGCCTCGTCTGGGTGCAAATTATCCAGCAACGGCGCATCGCTGGCCTGATAAAGGCTCGCACCATCGACGTAGGTCAGGTGCGGGTCTTTTTGCTTTTCGACGAACCCCTCCAACACCTCACGCACCATCTCCAGCGTCAGTCGACCATGCTCATCAGGTTCACCAGTGGCGATGAACCTAATCTGACCACTGCCAAACGATGAGGTATCAAACGCGCCGGGTCCTGGAGTTTTCTCATGAATGGGGCAGTAGAACGGCGACACAATCTTGATCGGCGTGGTGGGGTGGCCATCGCGGATGGTATTGATGAACCCATCCACAGCAGCCTCTAGTCCGCGGCGACGCATCACATCACCATTGACAATATTGATGCCAATTTCCAAGGTGATCAGATCAGCTGGAGTATCCCTGATTAGCCTCGCCATAAAAGGATCCAACATGGCGCTGCCACCAAAACCGAAGTTACGCAGGTTGTAGTTTTTGGACTGGGCAACAATGGCTGGCCAAATTTTGGTTGGGGCAGTGGCAACCGAACCGTGGCTAATGGAGCTGCCGTAATTGATCCACACGGGACGGGTGTCTTCGACAGTGTTTAAAGCTGCGTTGGCTTTAAGGGAGATCACTTCAATTTCTTCATTGTGAGGCAGCCAGAACTCCACCACCTTTTCCTGCTCTGAAAGTCCATCCACTGTGAGCACCTGCGGATCTTTCAGGCGCCGTTCCGTGGCGCCGGTGATGAAATTGACTTCCGTGGTCTCGCCCCCGGAAGTTGGCGTGGAAGATGTGGGGGCGCCGTCGATAAGCACATCAATCTTGCCGCCCGGCCGGCCGGAATCGAGGTACACCACCCGCGTGGAATACGTGGTCAGCGTGACGGAGGTGGCGGTGGTGCGACACACAACGCGCACGCCCGATGGTTGGCGTTCCATCGCGCTAAACTGGGGATCACAGTAGCGTTCTACTATTTCTTTGCTGAGTCGATGCGGGCGAAGGCCCCTGTTTGTGGTTTCAATTTCGGTTGCGCCGTGAATAAATTCGGGATTCATTAGCTTAAGCGTACCGCTCTGCAGAGTTCACAGGTAAAGCGCTAAGATGGAACAACCCATTGCCAATATTGTTGGTTAGAGTTGTACGCAGTAAATCTTTTCAATCGTGGAAGCGGGTCTCACAGTCTAATGGCACGTATGCAGGAAAGCGCCGATCTGCTCAAATGTTCCTTCTGCGGAAAGAGCCAAAAGCAGGTAAAAAAACTCATCGCGGGTGGCGCCGTATATATCTGTGATGAGTGCATTGAGCTGTGCAACGAGATTATTGAAGAAGAACTCGGTCAAGCTCAACACGACGAGCAGGAGCGCAACGAGCTCCCCAAGCCGTCGGAGATTTCAGCCTTCCTTGATACTTATGTCATCGGGCAGGACCCAGCAAAACGTATCCTGTCGGTTGCGGTGTACAACCATTACAAGCGTCTCCGCGCATCGGAAACCATCGGTCGTCGCAGGAATGACGAGCCTGAAACCGAACTGGTTAAGTCCAATATTTTGATGCTCGGCCCCACTGGCTCCGGCAAGACTTTCCTTGCCCAGACTTTGGCAAAGCTGCTGGATGTTCCTTTTGCTATCGCGGATGCCACCTCACTGACCGAGGCTGGTTATGTGGGCGAGGATGTGGAAAACATCTTGCTCAAGCTGCTTCAGGCTGCTGATTTTGATGTGGAACGTGCACAGCGCGGCATCATTTACATCGATGAAGTGGACAAGATTTCCCGCAAGTCTGAAAACCCATCGATCACTCGCGATGTTTCCGGTGAAGGCGTGCAGCAGGCACTGCTGAAAATTTTGGAAGGCACTGTCGCCGCAATCCCACCGCAGGGAGGACGCAAGCACCCCAACCAGGATTTCATCCAGCTGGATACCACCAACATTTTGTTCATCGTTGCTGGTGCGTTCTCTGGTCTGGAGAAGGTCATCGCGGACCGCAATGGCAAGAAAGGCTTGGGCTTCGGTGTGGAGGTCTCTTCCAAGAAGGAAGAAGCCAACATTGTGGATATCTTCAAGGATGTCCTCCCTGAGGACCTGGTGAAGTTTGGTCTCATCCCAGAATTCATTGGGCGTCTGCCAGTCGTTGCCACCGTATCCAACCTGGATCAGAAATCTCTGGTCAAGGTTCTCACGGAGCCTCGTAACTCATTGGTGAAGCAGTATCGACGTCTGTTTGAAATGGATGACGCTGTGTTGACCTTTACTGATGATGCTTTGGAGGAGATCGCTAATCAGGCACTCGAGCGCAAAACTGGCGCCCGTGGCCTGCGCGCGATCATGGAAGAGATCCTGGTTCCGATCATGTATGACCTCCCAGACCGTAAAGACGTTGGCGAAGTCATCATCAACGGTGCCGTTGCCCGTGGCGAAGCCGAACCAGAGATGTTGGAAGCTGTCGCAGAAGAAAAGACCGCGTAGTTGGCAGGAGTTATCACCGGCTTTGCCATCATCCTGTCGGTTATCGGCGTTGGATTTCTTCTGGCAAAGCTGGGGGTCATCAATGATGACAAACAGCGCTTGGTGTTAAACCGCATTGCTTTTTATGCGGCAACTCCAGCGCTGCTTTTCAATGTCGTTGCCCGATCAGATCCCAGCGCGTTGATCTCACCGGTCATTGTGGTGACATTTGTGGCCACGATCGTCACAGCAGCTGTGTACTGCGTGATTTCGGCGATTTTCTTTAAGAAGGATATCGCCACTACGGCGACAGGAGCTGCGGCTTCTGCCTACGTGAACTCCAACAACATTGGCCTGCCGGTGTCTATTTATGTGCTGGGAACAGGCGCATATGTGGCACCGATTCTGGTCATGCAGATGGTGATTTTCGCGCCCATGATCCTGGCCGCGCTGACCTCTGGTGATGTGAAAGGCTCGCGCGGGCAAAAAATATGGGCTGCGGTGAAAGGTTCACTGCTCAGCCCAATTGTGTTGGCCTCTATCGCGGGCCTGATCGTGTGTCTGTTAGAAATTCAGCTGCCAGCCGCAGTCATGGAACCCACCATCATTTTGGGCGGCGCATCCATTCCGTTGATTCTGATGAGCTTCGGCGCATCATTGCCCTCAACCAACGTGCTGGCTTCCAAGGCGGATCGCCCCAGCGTTCTTACTGCTACTGCGATAAAAATTGTGGGTATGCCCGCCATCACTTGGCTGATCGCCAAGGCGTTTGGTCTGGAGGGCGATTACCTCTACGCCGCTGTTATTTTGGCGGCGCTGCCCGCCGCGCAGAATGTGTACAACTACGCGGCGACGTACCGCAAGGGCGAGATCGTCGCCCGCGATACGGTCTTCCTCACCACGTTCCTAGCGCTGCTGGGCATGCTAGGAATCGCGGCCCTATTTGGTCGCTAGGGCTTCAGGCTGCTTTTCGACGGCTACCGCCTGAGTGCGCATCCCAATCAATGCGGTTGCACCGGCAATAACAATCACTGCCACACCAACATACAGCTGCGTTGGGGACCAGCCAGAATCCAGCAGGCCACCCACCAGCAGTGGCGCGGAAATCGCACCGACACGACCCATACCAATCGCAGCGCCCACACCAGTGGTGCGTACTTCAGCGGAGTACAGCTGTGGGGACAGGGTGTACAGACCAGCCACACAACCATTGATCAGCATGCCCACGACAACGCCGCTGGCAAACGCGATGGATGGAACAGAGGTGGAGGAAATGAACAGGATCAGCGTCAGGCCGGACAGCACCATGAAGGTCATCAGTGTGTTTCGGGAGCTGAACTTGGTGGTGAGGAAACCGTAGAGCAGGGAGCCGAATGCTCCACCCATGGACAACATCAAACCACCGATGATGCCCTGCTGTTCTGACATTCCGGTTTCCACGAGCAGCTTCGGGGTCCAAGTGTTGGCGAAGTAGAAGCCGAACATCACGATGCCGAACGCAACCCACAGCTTGATGCTGGTTCCACGGTTCTCTTTGTTAACGAGCACTGCATACGATTGGAGACCGGCTTTTTTCGTCGACAAGCTTTGTTCGCCTGGAAGCTCAAAGGTACCGACTTTGCCCAGGCGGCGCGCAATGTAATTGATCTTGTCGCGAGCGCCCGCAGGGCGGCGAGTGCTCAGCCAATCAACGGATTCTGGCAGGAAGAAGAAAGTAGCGATGGTGGCGATACCAGTTGCGATCGCACCGGCTGCGAACACGGAGCGCCATCCAAATGTTGGGATGAGCTGCGCTGCGCCGAAACCGCCCAAGGACGCGCCGATGCCGTAACCAGCAGCGTAGATGGACATGGCCATGCCGCGGTTTTTGTTGTTGGAGAACTCACTGATCACCACTGTGATGCAGGCGAGGATTCCGCCGATGCCGATACCAGTGATCAAACGCCACACGCCCAACTGGCCTGCGGACTGCGCGGTGGCGGACAATACCAATCCCACCACGTTGAACAGCAGCGCGATCATCAGGGCATTCTTACGGCCGAAACGGTCACCGATCGGACCGAACAGCAAAGATCCAGCGGTCATGCCGAACAGCGCGGAACTCAGCAGCACACCAAGCTGGCTGCCACTCAGTCCAAATTCTTCGGTCACTGCATTCGCAGTAAAAGACATGGCGAGGACATCAAAGCCGTCCAGTGCGTTGAGCAGCACTGCGATAAATACAATGAACCACTGATATCTCGACATTGCTGTGTCGTTAATTGTTTGGCGGATATCCATGCCAGGCTCCTTTAGGAGAGGGCGACCGTAATGGTCGAGGTTGGGGACGAGGAAGGGGAGGAGACTACTCGAGACACGCAGGCGCATGCCTTTGCGTCGGATTCTTTTTGACGATCAGAGAAGAACACATCGCGGTGATCAACCTGGCCATCGACTTCTAGAACGCGAACCTGGCACAAACCACATTCGCCTTTTCGACAATCAAACATCATATTCGCCCCAGCCTTTTGCAAAGCCTCCAGCATGCTTTCATCCTTGTTGACTGTGGCGTGAAGCCCCAGCTCTGGTACTTGGATGTGGAAAACCTCTGGGGAGAACCATCCACTGTTTCCAAACGTTTCGAAACGCAGATTGGTGGGGTCAAGTCCGCGGGTGTTCCATGCGCGCCGGATGGCATCCATCAAGCGGATGGGGCCGCACATATAAAGCTCAGTGTGGGGGTTTAAGGTTTCGATCAATGCTGGGACATCGATGGTGGTGCCTTCAGAATCTAGATGCAGGTGCAGCTTGTCGCCGTGTTCTGCCACGAGCTCATCTTTGTAAGCCATGGCATCAAGGCTGCGTGCTGCGAAATGGATGCGGTAGTTCGCTCCCAATTTCTTTAATAAAGATGCCATTGAACGGATCGCTGTGATTCCAATTCCGCCGGCAACAAGTACATACTCAGGCGCACCCACGCGGAGAGGAAAATCCTGAGACGGCCTGGAGACAGTAACTGTGTCTCCAGCTCGAAGCGTATGCATGAACTCAGATCCTCCACGGGAGTTTCTGGTTTTGAGTACGCTCAGGGCGAGAGTCGAACCGTCGTGACGAGCGTCAACGATGGAGTACGATCTCTTTTCCTGTCCAGTTTTTAGGGGCACCATGATCTTGAGATGTTCGCCGGGTTTTACTGGAATCGCAAATTTCGGGGATAGTTCTATTCGCCGAATGTCTGCAGCGATGATTTCGCTGGAAACAACATGTGCATCTTGCCATTGCGAGTTCATGGTTTATGCCTCCGGCTTCGGTGTTGCGCGGGGGAATGTGGTGGGGATATCCAGTCGGCCTTCCTTGGAGAGTGCTTCCTCGAGGATTCGGCGCACCCACATGCCACCGGCATCAATGTTGAGGCTGTAAAACTCGTAGTCGGTGTTGGCGTCGATGGCATCTTGCTGAGCGGTCAGCATGTCTTCGTCTTCTTTGAATACACCGGATACACCGTCGCGCAGCTGGGTGGTGATGGTTTGGCTTTCCAGGCGGTAGTTGCGCATGAATGCCCAGAAGTAATGAGAGGAACGATCTGAATCTGGGGTAATGGTGTTCATGACATACCCATTAACGCCCTGGCTGCGGTCGCCTTCCTGCGCGCCAGTTCCAGCCTTTGCTACACCAACATCAATGCAGATGGTGGAAGGGTAGTAGTAGTGGATGATCTGCCAACGATCCACCTTGCCTTCAAATCCTGGGAACTTATCATTCATGTTCTTTTGCCAAAACGGTGGTGCATCTATGTCATGCATCCAGCGGGTGACCGTCACGGAATCTTCAGTGTGGGTGACCACGAACTCTGATTCACTAAGTTCGTCTTGTCCGATGCTGGAGGAGTGCACGAACTCTTCGTGGGTGAGGTCCATCAAGTTGTCCAGCACTAATTGGTAGTTGCAGTCAGCGGAGATGGTGCGTCCATCGCCTGCCCATTCGGGGTGGCTCATCTGGTGCATATCGGGTACTTGGGTGGGATCTGCCAATGTGGGATCGCCCAGCCACACCCACACAAAGCGGTGGGCTTCCACCACGGGGTAGGAGTTGACGGCTGCTGACGGGTTGAGGGTTTCCTGCGCGGGCATTTTCATGCAGCGGCCCGCGGAGTTGTACTCCAAGCCGTGATAAGGGCATTGGATTCCGTCTGTGCCCACGAGTTTTCCCTTGGATAGCGGTGCGAGGCGGTGCCAGCAGGCGTCTGCAAGGGCAACGGCTCGGCCATCTTTGGTGCGGTACAAAGCGAGTGGTTTGTTGGCGATTGTCCTGGCCATGGGCTTTTTAGATGTGACTTCATAATCCCAAGCGGCGACGTACCAGGCGTTGAGTGGGTGGGGAAGAATCTTGGCGGTGGTGGTGAGCTTGCGTTCGGACAGTGTCATGGTGAACTCCTAAAGAACTATATAACCAAATACCTAAACTCTTAGTTAGTTTATGGCGTAGGTCATATATTGCTTGTGCTTCAAATCACTGTCAAGGGGTAAATGTGAGTTAATGTCAGCTGGGGTCTCTGAGCTGCGGGTATTCATTCTCGGGAGCGGGGGTAGATATGGGACAATGAGCACGTGACTCTACGATCTGCATTACTTGCGCTACTAAGTTCCGGACCATTGACTGGGTATGACGCCTCCCAGCGATTTGGGGCCTCGGTGGGCTTTGTGTGGAGTGGTTCCGATTCGCAGATTTATCCCGAACTTCGAAAAATGGAAGCCGAAGAACTCCTCGTGGGATCCGATGTTCCCTGGGGCTCCAAAGGCGCCACCAAAACCGAATACGCCTTGAGTGAAAAAGGCTGGGAAGCGCTAAGAAAAGCGTGGTACGAGCCAGTAACCTACGGTCCCACCAGAGATCCTGCCAGGCTTAAAGCCGCCTATTTTGAGGTCGGTACAAATGGCGATGCACGCCGACATTTAAGGGCGCACATCGCTCATTTTGAACAGCAGAAAATTCAATCAGAATCAATGATTGATGAGCTGAAAGCAAAAACTCATCCAACCTTGGCACGGCGACTTGAGCGCTCCCCGAAAAAGGAGCACGAGCGAATAGTCGCGTTTAAAGTGCTTGCCTATGAGGGGCAGATTGCACGCGCTCAGGCAGAGATTGAATGGGCGGAAAAGGGCTTGAAACTACTCGATACCCTTTAGTTTTCGAACACGTCCGTATCAAAGCTGTAGACGCTGTCATCAGTTTCTGGTTCTGCAGTCTTGCCACCAACAACCAGGTAGCTGGAGTTGCCAGAATTTTGAATATTTGAGGTCAAGAATGCCAGCACCGTGTCAACGACGATGCGCTTCATGCCTTCAATATTGGCCTCTGATTCCAAATCAAGGGAGTAGAGGTTCTTCAACGTGACCTTGTTGGATACGCGGAAGTAGGCCAGGGAGCTAATAAGAACCAGTACGTCTTCTGCGGAGATTCCAGGACGGAAGGCGCCGGCATCCTGGCCAAGCATGAGCAGCTTATCCAGGTTGAGCAGCACATTGGATTCATCGGAATATGCCGCGGTGGAATCCACGCTGTCTTGGCTATGCAGGTTTTCCATCAATAGCAGGCGCACTGCTTCTGGGTGCTTGGTGATGCAGGTATATAAAGCCTCGACGATTTTGCGGACACCATCAACTGGTACCGCGGAATCAAGTTGCATCGCTTCAGCCTCTGGGCGCAGCAATCGCAACGCGTAGGAAACAGCCTTGATGTACAGGCCTTTCTTATCGCCAAAGTGATAGTGGATCATGCGCTTGGACATGCCAGATGCCTTCGCGATTTTCTCCAATTTGGTTTCGCTAAAACCATCCTCTGCAAAAAATGTCAGAGCGGTGGCTACTACCTCTTCAGGGGTTGCGGTGTGTCCTGAATCAGATTCAATGAATTCGCTACCGGCCTGGTCTATGTTTTCGGCATCTCGACGTGATGTCGCCATAATCGATCAATTCCTTTCGGGTAACGAGAAAACGTGAATTAGAAACGGGGTTAAGGTAAATATCAAAGATAACACCATCGGCAAATCCCAGCTGACAACTATAAATGGTGCCCGATATCAGGAAAAATTGCTTGCACACCGCGCCGATTCCCCATGATGCCCTAACATCTTGCAGGTGAGGGGTACATATTGGGGCAATTCGGGGGTAATTTTGCAGTATCGTCAAGATCACCCAAAACTGGTGGCTGTTCTCTTTTAAGCGGGATAGCATGGGTTCTTAGAGGACCCCCTACAAGGATTGAGGATTGTTTAATGAATTCCCCGCAGAACGTCTCCACCAAGAAGGTCACCGTCACCGGCGCAGCTGGTCAAATCTCTTATTCACTGTTGTGGCGCATCGCCAACGGTGAAGTATTCGGCACCGACACCCCTGTAGAACTGAAACTTCTGGAGATCCCTCAGGCTCTTGGCGGGGCAGAGGGTGTGGCTATGGAACTTCTGGATTCTGCCTTCCCCCTCCTGCGAAACATCACCATCACCGCGGATGCCAATGAGGCATTCGACGGCGCTAATGCGGCGTTTTTGGTCGGTGCGAAGCCTCGCGGAAAAGGCGAAGAGCGCGCAGATTTGCTGGCTAACAACGGCAAGATTTTCGGACCTCAAGGTAAAGCTATCAATGACAACGCCGCAGATGACATTCGTGTCCTAGTTGTTGGAAACCCAGCGAACACCAACGCGTTGATTGCTTCAGCTGCGGCCCCAGATGTTCCAGCATCCCGCTTCAACGCAATGATGCGCCTTGATCACAACCGTGCGATCTCCCAGCTGGCCACCAAGCTTGGCCGTGGATCTGCGGAATTTAACAACATTGTGGTCTGGGGAAATCACTCCGCAACCCAGTTCCCAGACATCACCTACGCAACCGTTGGTGGAGAAAAGGTCACTGACCTGGTTGATCACGATTGGTATGTGGAGGAGTTCATTCCTCGCGTGGCTAACCGTGGCGCTGAAATCATTGAGGTCCGTGGAAAGTCTTCTGCAGCTTCTGCAGCATCCTCTGCGATTGATCACATGCGCGATTGGGTACAGGGCACCGAGGCGTGGTCCTCTGCGGCAATTCCTTCCACCGGTGCATACGGCATTCCTGAGGGCATTTTTGTCGGTCTGCCAACCGTATCCCGCAACGGTGAGTGGGAAATCGTTGAAGGCCTGGAGATTTCCGATTTCCAGCGCGCCCGCATCGACGCGAATGCTCAGGAATTGCAGGCCGAGCGCGAGGCAGTGCGCGACTTGCTCTAATCTTTAACGCATGACTTCGCTTTTCGACGCCCCAACCCTCCAACGCGTCACCGTTTTCACGGGCTCGGCGCTCGGCAGTTCCTCGCTGTACACGCAAGCGGCTCAAACCTTGGCGAAAACCGCGGTAGACCGCGGCATCGACTTGGTTTACGGTGGCGGAAAAGTGGGGCTCATGGGTATCGTCGCGGATGCGTTCCTGGAATCAGGTGGCGAAGCCTTTGGCGTCATCACGGAATCACTTATGAAGGGTGAGCTTGGGCATGAAAAGCTCACCGAACTTGAAATCGTTCCTGATATGCACATCCGCAAGCGTCGCATGGCAGAACTTGGCGATGGTTTTATCGCCATGCCCGGTGGCGCCGGCACCTTGGAAGAACTTTTCGAGGTCTGGACCTGGCAACAGCTGGGCATTCATCAAAAGCCCGTCGCACTTTATGATGTCGATGGTTTTTGGCAGCCCCTGCTGGAAATGCTTGAGCAGATGACCCAGCGTGGATTTATCAAGCGAGACTTCTTTGAGTGCCTCATCGTGGAATCCGACCCGCATGCCCTGCTAAAGGCAATGCAGACCTGGACTCCACCAGCACCAAAATGGTAACTAAATTGTGTGCTCGACGGTAACGCCGCCGAGTATCTTGATGGAAATGGAAGCCACGCCGTTGTCATTGACTGTGATGGTTTCTTCTACTTCTGGGCCATCGAAACGTGAAATCTCGGTAGCATCCACATCGGTGATGGAGCTATCAAAAGGAATCTTGATTTCACTGAGCAGGGAAATATCTCCGGGGCTGCCATCCTCGGACACGGTGGAGTATTCCACGAACCTGAACCAACCAATGTTGTGCACCGCCTTGTAGCATCGTTTCGCCACGGTCGCAGAATCGGTGTCCGGGGCGATCAGCGGGTCAAAGCTCACGGCACGACCAGAATCGTGCTCACGGAACACACCGATGCCTCGCGCAACGCGGTCCCTTAGGTGGAAACCAGAGGAAGGGTCAGCCGCGATGGCCAGACCCACCGCAGTGGAACCTGAGGGGAATGGGGAGCGGTGGACACGGCGGCCGAAACGCTCGCGGAGCAACCTGGAAACGAGTGGGAGCGAGGATCCTCCACCAACAAGGTAGATGCCTGCGATGTCGGAATCTTTAAGATCATCGACGCCGATGAGGGGTTCCATGATGGACAAGGATTTTTCCACCAGGGGAGTGGCAGCCTCGTAGAACTTGTTCACTGGAACGGTGATGTCGTCGTCGCCAATTTCTAGAACCAAGCGACGGGATTGCGGAACAAGAGCTTCCTTCGCGTTGCGGGATTCGTCGAGAAGCGTGTTTTTAGCACGCTTGCCAAACGCATCGTGCTGTCTGCCTGCGGCCTTGAGCGCGCATTGGAGGAGGATTTCATCGAAATCATCGCCACCAAGGCGTGAAATGCCAATGGAGGACACAACCTCGTGGTGGGTGCCGTCGATGCGGATGAGCGAGGAGTCGAATGTTCCGCCTCCCAAATCATAAACCACGATGGCTTGGCGCTTGGAGTTTAAGGTGCGGGCGTGGCGGTGGGTGTACTCGAAAGCTGCGGCGCTGGGCTCATTGACCAAACCGACAACGGTGATGCCTGTGGCGCTGAAGGCGGACATGGTGAGCAGTCGCTGGGCGCTGTGGGAGTTGGCGGGCACACCAATGACTACTTCGATCGGGGAGGTATCTCCCAATTGCGTCTGAAATGCACGCAGCGCAGTGACCACGTTTTCCGCAAAAGCCTCCAGGACGGCGCCCAAAGGGTGTACATGATCGCCCAAGTAGACCGGGGTGGCTTCCGTGACATTGGGTTCAGAGAGTAGGCGTTTGAAAGAACGTACGAAGGAAGGGTGGTCCTGCCCAACCTCAATAGCATCCCAACCCGCGACAATCCTATCTGCCTTGAGGGCCACCACAGATGGAATGAAATCGTGGGTGTCGCCTAAAGAATCTTCCACAGTGACGATGGGATAGTTTCCGCGGTCCACGGCGGCCGCGATTGTGCGGGTAGTTCCCAAGTCAAGTCCAAAACGCATGAACTTGACCCTAGCAGCATTTTCGGGCTGTGCAGTGGAACGAAACGAATTTATGCATACCCCCCAAAAGCATTAGTTTTGCATGTTCAATGAGGTTATGGGGGTAGTTAAGAGTCCTGAGTCACTAATAATTGCAAAGGTGTGGTGAGTCACTGGCTAGATTTGATTTGTTGGCCATACCAAATCGGCCCACACAGGCACGTTGCAAACAGCAACGCTCACCCATAGGAGATTTAATGCGCACAGCCACAAAAGTCATCGCAACAGTGATGGCCTCAACCCTGGCTATCGGGCTGGCATCTTGTTCCAGCTCTAGTGGCACCCCAGACGTGAATTACGTATCCGTCAACGGCACCGAACCTCAGCGCGGACTCATCCCGGGCGACACCAATGAAAACGGCGGTGGGCGAGTGGTGGACATGCTGTACTCCGGGCTCGTCTACTTTGATGAAGCTGGCGTTGCTCAAAATGACCTGGCGGCATCAATTGACCAGGAAACAGACACCACCTACAAAATCACTTTGCGTGATGGCATCAAATTCAGTGACGGATCGGATATTACTGCCACTGATTTTGTGGATACCTGGAATTTTGTAGTGGAAAATGGACTGCTCAACACTTCTTTCTTCTCACCGATTAAAGGGTATGAGGAGGGCGTGGAAACGCTCGAGGGTTTGAATGTGGTGGATGATCGCACATTTACCATCGAGCTTGCCCAACCGGATTCTGAGTTCACCCAACGCATTGGCTACTACGGTTTTGCACCGATGCCAGCTTCGGCTCGCGATGATATTGACGCCTTTGGTGAAAACCCCGTGTCCTCTGGCCCTTACAAACTAGAGCAGTGGGATCACAACGCAGAACTGAAAGTGGTGGCCAATGAACACTACGATGGCCCGCGCGCAGCCAACAACGATGGCTTGAAGTACGTGTTCTACGCCCAAAATGATGCAGCTTATTCAGATCTGTTGGCTGGAAACCTAGATGTGCTGGATCTCATTCCACCATCGGCGTACACCACCTATGAAGAGGAACTGTCGGGTCGATCCATTAATCAACCTGCGGCCTCCTATCTGGAACTCTCCATTCGCATGGAATCCCCCAACTTTGAAGGGCAACAGGGACAGTTGCGTCGACAAGCAATTTCTATGGCGATTAACCGTGAAGAAATCGCTGAGCAGATCTTCGCCGGCACCTACACGCCTGCGCTCGACTTCACCGCGCCCGTGCTCGACGGCTGGCGCGATGATTTGAACGGCAATGACGTGCTGACTTTCCAGCCTGACAAGGCCCGTGAGCTGTGGGAAGACGCTGAGGAGATCGCACCTTTTGAGGGCGAATTGCAGATCAGTTACAACGCGGATGTTCCCAACCGGGAATGGGTGGATGCGGTAGCAAACAGCATCAGCAACGAATTAGACGTCAACGCCACTGGCAATCCTTTCCCCGATTTTAAATCCTTCCGCGACACATACCGCACCACCGGATTGGATGGCGCCTACCGCACCGCGTGGTTTGCGGACTACCCAAGCATCGGCAACTTCCTTGGACCTAACTACACCTCGGGCGTGGCCTCCAACGATGCCAAGTACGAAAACCCAGAATTTGATCAATTGATTGCCGACGCCGCAGCAGCCTCCACCAAGGAGGAAACCTTCCAGGCATATGCGCAGGCCCAGGAAATGTTGTTGCGCGATCTTCCCGCAATCCCACTGTGGTACCCGAATGTGGTTGGCGGCTACTCAGAATCCGTGGACAACGTCTCCGTAAACTGGAAGGCCATACCTGTTTATTGGGCAATTACAAAGCAATAAACTCATTAACCTAAATCCGGATACTTGATAAACAAGTACAGGGGTTAAGATGGTCTGCGTGACTGACCAGAATAATGAGACCACCAGCCAGAACCGCGCAGACAAGCTGCCCAAGTCCTGGGATCCTAAAGCTGTAGAAGCTGATTTGTACCAGGGCTGGGTAGACGCCGGTTATTTCACTGCCGATCCTGCTAGCGACAAGCCAGGATTCTCCATTGTTCTGCCTCCACCAAACGTGACCGGCCAGCTGCACATGGGACACGCACTTGACCACACCCTGATGGATGCTCTTGCACGTCGCAAGCGCATGCAGGGCTTTGAGGTTTTGTGGCTGCCAGGTATGGACCACGCGGGTATCGCGACCCAGACCAAGGTCGAGGAGATGCTGAAGGAAACTGAAGGCAAAACTCGCTACGACTATGACCGCGAAGAGTTCATCGCCAAGGTCTGGGAGTGGAAGCAAGAATATGGTGGAAAGATCGGCGAGCAGATGCGCGCCATCGGCGATTCCGTGGACTGGTCCCGCGAGCGTTTCACCTTGGATGACGGCTTGTCCCGCGCCGTCCAAACGATTTTCAAGAAGCTTTTCGACGCCGGCCTCATCTATCAGGCCAACCGCCTCGTCAACTGGTCGCCCGTACTAGAAACCGCGGTTTCTGACATCGAAGTTATCTACAAGGATGTCGAAGGCGAACTGGTATCCATTCGCTATGGTTCCCTCAACGACGATGAACCACATGTCATTGTTGCCACCACCCGTGTGGAAACCATGCTCGGCGACGTCGCTGTTGCCGTGCACCCAGACGATGAGCGCTACAAGGATTTGGTCGGACAGACCCTGCCTCACCCATTCCGCGATGACCTGAGCCTGAAGGTTGTTGCTGATGATTACGTCGACCCAGAGTTCGGCTCCGGTGCCGTCAAGATCACCCCAGCACACGACCCTAATGACTACGCTCTTGGCCTGCGCCACAACCTGGACATGCCTACCATCATGGACAAGACCGGACGCATTGCCGATACCGGAACCCAGTTTGATGGCCTGACCCGCGAAGAAGCACGCATCAAGGTCCGCGAAGAACTCGCAGCCCAGGGTCGCATTGTCAAGGAAATTCGCCCATACGTCCACTCCGTCGGACACTCCGAGCGTTCCGGCGAAGCTATTGAGCCTCGTCTGTCTCTGCAGTGGTTCGTCAAGGTCGAAGAGCTGGCCAAGATGTCCGGCGATGCCGTGCGCGAAGGCGACACCACCATCCACCCGAAGTCCCTGGAGCCTCGCTACTTTGACTGGGTTGACAACATGCATGACTGGACCATTTCCCGTCAGCTGTGGTGGGGACACCGCATCCCAATTTGGTATGGACCAAACGATGAAATCATCTGCGTTGGGCCTGATGAGCAGGCACCTGAGGGCTACGTCCAAGACCCAGATGTTCTAGATACCTGGTTCTCTTCTGCGCTGTGGCCATTTTCTACAATGGGTTGGCCAGAAAAGACCCCTGAGCTGGAGAAGTTCTACCCAACCTCCGTGCTGGTCACCGCCTACGACATCCTGTTCTTCTGGGTTGCCCGCATGATGATGTTCGGCACCTTTGCAGCCAAGGAAACCCCAGAACTTCTGGGCGAAGGCAAGGATGGACGCCCACAGGTTCCATTCACCGACCTCTTCCTGCACGGCCTGGTTCGCGATGAGCACGGCCGCAAGATGTCCAAGTCTTTGGGCAACGGCATCGATCCGATGGATTGGGTGGAGAACTACGGCGCGGATGCGCTGCGCTTCACCCTTGCCCGTGGCGCTAACCCAGGCGTCGACCTGCCTGTCGGTGAAGACTCTGCACAGAGCTCCCGTAACTTTGCCACCAAGCTGTTCAACGCAACCAAGTTTGCGCTGATGAACGGTGCAGTGTCCGAAGGCCTGCCAGCACGTGAAGAACTCACCGACGCTGACCGCTGGATCGTGGACCTCCTTGAGCAGGTTCGCCTCGACGTTGATGCTTACCTGGACAACTACCAGTTCGCGAAGGCCAACGAGGAGCTCTACCACTTCGCGTGGAACGAGTTCTGTGACTGGTACCTGGAAATCGCGAAGGTTCAGATCCCACGCGAAGGCACCTCCGCTCAGGGTGAAAACACCCAAAAGGTGCTTGGCCATGTCTTGGATGCACTGCTTCGTCTGCTGCACCCAGCTATGCCTTTCGTCACCGAAGTTCTGTGGCAGGCACTTACTGATCGCACCTCCATCGTGGTGGCCTCCTGGCCAACCGCAGCTGACACCAACGGCGGAGTCGCCGTGGACGCTGATGCAGCTAGGCGCATTGGCGACGTCGAGAAGCTTGTTACTGAGGTTCGTCGTTTCCGCGCTGACCAGGGTGTGAAGCCTTCCCAGAAGGTTCCAGCACGCCTTGATTTCGTGGCATGTGACCTGCAGGATCTGGAAGATTCCGTGCGCTCCCTGGTTCGCATCGAGCAACCAGAAGATGATTTCGCAGCTTCTGCCAGCCTGGAGATCCGCCTGAGCCAAGCAACCATCACGGTGGAGCTTGACACCTCTGGAACTGTTGACGTTGCAGCAGAGCGCAAGCGCCTGGAAAAGGACCTGGCTAACGCACAGAAGGAATTGGAAACCACCGCAAAGAAGCTGGGTAATGAGGCTTTCCTGTCCAAGGCACCTGATGCAGTGGTAGACAAGATCCGTGGCCGTGCGCAGATTGCCCAAGAAGAAGTTGAGCGCATTAACAAGCGTCTGGAGGAATTGGCCTAGTGGCTAACAACGACGGAATCTTTGATTCCGAAAATGATGACATCACCGTAGGCGATGTCACGTTGGGCGAGACTGGACTGTCTTTGCCCATCGATCTCGCCGGTGAGGTAGAAGCACCTGCCTCCGAGGAGATCACCCAAGAAGATTTGCTGCGCCTTGCCCAGGTGGAAGCAGAGTTGGATCAACGTTGGTTGGAAACCAAAATTGATCCCACTTTCCGACGCATGAGCTACATGATGGATCTCATGGGCCAACCACAGAATTCCTTCCCAGCAATTCACGTGGCTGGCACCAACGGTAAGACCTCCACCACCCGCATGATCGAGTCGTTGCTGCGCGCATTCCACCGCCGCACCGGCCGGACCACCAGCCCGCACCTGCAGCTGGTAACCGAACGCATCGCGATTGATGGCAAGCCCATCCACCCGCGTGATTTCGTGCGGATCTACGAAGAGATTAAGCCCTACATGGAGATGACCGACGCCTGGTCAGAGGCCGAGGGCGGACCGAAGATGAGCAAGTTTGAGGCACTCGTGGCCCTCGCTTACGCAGGTTTTGCCGACGCTCCTGTTGACGTCGCCGTCGTTGAGGTTGGTCTTGGCGGACGCTGGGATGCCACTAACGTGATCAACGCAGCTGTTTCCGTGATCACCCCGGTGGGCATGGACCACGTGGATCGCCTGGGCAACACCATTGGTGAAATCGCTGGTGAAAAGGCCGGCATCATCAAGGCTCGTCCTGCATCTGAGGATGGCACCGAGCCTGAGGGCAACGTTGTCATCGTGGGCAAGCAGGAGCCAGAAGCAATGAACGTGATTCTGCAGCAAGCCGTGGACGTGGACGCAGCTGTTGCTCGTTTGAACATGGAATTCGGCGTGGTGGAATCCGCCATTGCCGTTGGTGGACAGCAGCTCACCCTGAAGGGTTTGGGCGGCGAATACACCGACATCTTCCTCCCACTGTCTGGCGCGCACCAAGCAGATAATGCCGCGGTTGCTCTCGCAGCAGTGGAAGCATTTTTCGGTGCATCCGCCGGACGCCCATTGGATATCGACACGGTGCGCGAAGGCTTCGCACAAGTTCAGTCCCCAGGTCGCCTCGAGCGCCTGCGCTCTGCACCAACCGTGTTCATCGACGCAGCTCACAACCCACACGGTGCCGCAGCACTTGGTGCAGCACTAGACCGTGACTTTGAGTTCCGTCGCCTCATCGGTGTCATCGGAGTGCTCTGCGACAAGGATGCCCGCGGCATCTTGGAATCACTTGAGCCATACCTGCATGAAATTGTGTGCACCCAGACTGCCTCAGAGCGCGCATTGGACGCATACGATTTAGCTGAATATGCTCGAGAGATCTACGGCGATGAGCGTGTGCACGTCCAAGAAGATCTTGCTGGCGCGGTAGAACTCGCTATTGAACTAGCAGAAGACACCGATGTACAGTCCGGATCAGGTGTTGTGATCACCGGTTCAATCGTGACCGCCGGCGATGCGCGCACGCTGTTTGGAAAGGAACCTGCATGAGCAAGCGTGAAGAATCAATTGAGTACGGACCATTAGGCAAAGGCCACGATCCATTAAAGGATCCCATGAAGGGTATCCGAGGTGTCATGGCCGGCACCTTAGTGATGGAAGCAATCACCTTAGGTCTTGTTCTCACCGTGATTCTGCGCGTGGACGACGGCATCTACTGGACCACCTTCAACTGGGTCTATGTATCAGCAGTCGCGATCGCACACTTTGTTGCTGCATTTCTGCAAAGGTTTAGTTGGTCCATCCCGATGAACATCGTGCTGCAGGTTCTTGCACTTGCCGGTTTCTTTGTTCACCCCGCGATGGGCTTCGCCGCCATCATCTTCATCATCGCGTGGGCGTACCTGTTCTACCTGCGCTCTAATCTGATTGATCGCATGAAACGCGGGCTGCTTACCACGCAGCACAGCTAAGCTTTAAGGCCCTCCGGGGCCTTTTTTGCTTTTCGACGCCTACCTCCTTCGGAGGCGTATTCTGTCGTTCATGCCTAAATCTCTGACCTTTGAAGACAGCATTAACATCGCAGCGCCCATCAATCAGGTCTACGCACTAGTTTCTGACATCACTCGAACTGGAGAATGGTCGCCCGTGTGTGAGAAATGCTGGTGGGATGAAGACGAAGGCCCCGTCGTGGGTGCGCACTTTACTGGCCGAAACGTCACACCTGAGCGCACCTGGGAGACACGGAGCGAGGTTATCGTCGCAGAGCCAAATCGTTGCTTTGGTTGGAGCGTGACTGATGGAAACGTCAAGTGGATTTATTCCATGGAACCGTTAGAAGAAGGCACAGTATTGACTGAATCATGGGAATTTACCCCCAAAGGTCAACGATTCTTCCACGACAAATTCGGCGACAAATCAATTGAAGAAATTGAAAAGCGACGCTTGGCAGCTATAACCGGAATTCCAGAAACACTGGTTGCCATTCAGCGCATTCTGGAAGTTGAGTAGTTTCTACATCTGGCTCTTCACCAGCTCCATATCCTCATGGTTTGGTTTGCGGTAACCCTCGAATGCGTTCTTTTCCACGAATCCTTTAACAAAGGGACATACCGGAACCACGGTAAGACCAGCTTCTTTTGTGGCTTTTAACGCCTCTGAAACAAGAATTGACGCAAGTCCCTTGCCACCGAATTCATCGCCAACAACGGTGTGATAGAAGATCCGCGAATCACCTTTATCAAGGTATGCAGCAAAGCCAGCAGTCACGGCATCTTCAGGGTAACTGACCTCAAATTGGTGCTTGTCCTGATTATTAGAAACAGCTACTTCAGTGTCGTACTTATCTTTTAAAGTCATGCCTTAAAGGATACGGAGATCACTCCGGCTTGGCTTGGGTGGCGGTGTTATCAAAGTAGTCGTAGCGTTGAGAACTATGCGAAACTCTAAGTCTGGCCTGGCCTTTTCCGCAGCTGCACTATTTTGTGTCGTCGCGGTAATCACTCGTATTGCAGGTTCCCCATCATTTATCGCTATTGTGGCGATCATCGTGGCTGCGATCGCACTTTTTGTGGGTCTGAACAGTCGTGTGGGAACAAAGCTTGTTGATCAGCCAGTGGTGTTCACCCAGGAACAAATTGATCAATTGAAAGAGTTGAAATCCCGCGACCAGGAGGCGGCAGCGATCCGTCAGGCGCAGCTGTGGAGTAGGGGATCGTCCAGCGAAGCGGTCGCAGAGGCTGTGAGGAAGCTCTAAGTCGACTTAAGTGCGCGAAGCAGACCACCATTAGGTAGAATCACCCAACATGACTGAACGTACTCTCATCCTTATCAAGCCAGACGGTGTTACCAACGGACACGTCGGCGAAATCATCGCACGTATTGAGCGCAAGGGCCTGAAGCTCGCTGCTCTGGATCTGCGTGTTGCAGACCGCGAGACCGCTGAAAAGCACTACGAAGAGCACGCTGACAAGCCATTCTTCGGTGAGCTCGTTGAATTCATCACCTCTGCACCTCTGATCGCAGGCATCGTCGAAGGCGAGCGTGCAATCGATGCATGGCGTCAGCTTGCTGGTGGCACCGACCCAGTTGCTAAGGCAACCCCAGGCACCATCCGCGGCGATTTCGCACTGACTGTTGGAGAGAACGTTGTTCACGGTTCTGATTCCCCAGAGTCCGCTGAGCGCGAGATCTCCATCTGGTTCCCTAACCTGTAATTTTTACGGTTAGAAAAAAATTAACTCCCGACCATTTTCGGCCGGGAGTTTTTTGCTGCCTGATTACTAGAGCAGTGGGTGCCCACTGGCAATAGAAATGCGGTTGAAAGCATTGATCGCAATGATAGCCCATTCCAGGGCAGCTACCTGCTCTTCGGCAAACACACTGCAGGCTGTGCGTGCAGCCAGGTGACCTTCGCGGGATTCCAGCAAGGTTAAGGATTCTGCTAGCTGTAGTGCTGCCTTTTCCTCCACGGTGAATTCATCCACCATTTGCCACGCTGCCAGAGCATCGAGTTTCTTCTCTGGAACGCCGGCACGGCGAGCAGCGGGAACATGTAAACTTAAGCAGGTGCCACATCCGTTGATTTGAGAAACGCGGACATTGACCAGCTCAATCAATGAGGTAGGCAGATCAACGTCCGGGTAGATCTTTCGCAGAGTCTTGGTGAGCTCGAGCATGTTCTTGTATGGCTCGGGGAAGAACTTATCAATGTATGGGCCGTGAGCGGAGCGCATTTAATCAATTCTCGTTTCTGGTCGTGCAGTTGGTGCTGGGTTTTTACGTGCCTTGATAGCAGCGTTGGGAAGCTCGGGTGCTGGAAGCCTGGTGAGCCCATCTTTGTGGTGGCTGATATATCCGTGGGTGATACCAAAACGATCAGCTTCGGCCTGCCACTGTTTACGGTACTCGGCAATTTCTTCATGGCTGCGGCCAATGAAGTTCCACCACATCACGATGTCTTCGGTAAATGGTTCGCCACCTAGCAGTACAGTACGCGCCGGTGTGGTGCCGATGTTACGGATTCGGAGTTGGGTTTCATTGATGCCGGTGTAGGCCAGCTGGGTGGGCTCGACGGTGACGCCTTCTAGTTGGACGTCGCCGGAATCGACAAGCAAGCCGTGTTCAAACGTGGGATCAACATCAAAGATGACTGCTTCACCTGGATTGATGTGGATTTCTGCGCCAAGTAGGGGAGTAAACGGGCCCTTCCGGTTTTGGGGTACATCACAGAACCTGGGCTAGCGGTGTAGACCCGAAAATAAACGAGCCTTTTGTCAGGGTT
>JGI2924J29684_1078148_pt1 | contig 33098 bp, 30 predicted proteins | sample BenlonsequencITS_FD_29684 | JGI IMG/M metagenome (IMG submission 29684)
ATAGCTAGCTATAGCCGGGAAAGAAATATGGCAAAGGCTTCGTATTGCATAAATAGCCATTTCTCTAACTTCATTAACATTTTTTTTACGACTTGCACTCTGTAAGTCCTCAACGGAAACTCCCATAGTTTGAGCTACATTTCTAATAATGTTGATTGGATCAGGGGCCTTAAGCATTTTGCGTTCTTTTTCGTACCAGTAAGCTTGAAAACAAGCAAGACTTAATTCATCTTCATGAAGTTCGGCAAATTTTATGTAATCCCCAATCGTCTTAACAGCGTCTGCTAAATTATCGATTCTCTTAGAGATCATGCATAATACGGATTTAGCTACGAAAAGACGTTTTTGATGGACATATTCTTCTAAAAAGGCTTCCAATTCAAATTCTTGAGGACGCTCTATAGGAATAGCGACACCACTTAATAGACGCGAAGCCAGCCGCTCACCTAAAAACCCCAAATCTAGTCGATCAGCTTCACACGTAATTACCAACTTGCCGCCATTATTATTGATATACTCGTAGGTATAATGTAACTCTTCTATTGTTTTGGCTTTTCCAGCCAGACATTGAAGGTCATCAATCAGCAACAGACGAGTTGAACGATACCTCTCACGAAATTGGTTGAGATTTCTTTCCTGAGCTGCGTAGGCATATTGACGTGCAAAGGCTAAAGCATCGGTGATTACCAGCCCATTTTCGGATTGGTTTTTTTTGTAGAGGTATTGGAGCAGAGCAGATTTCCCAACCCCTCGTGGTCCATAAATCAATGTTACATTAGGAGCATTCTCGAATTGAAATTTTTTTGCTAAACGGCAGGCTCGAATGTTAAAATCTCTTACAAACCAGTTCAAGCTAGCCTCTCCTTTATTAATGATTGACATAATATAAAATTAGTAGTTATTGTAATCTTTTAACACAAATACAAAAATACCTTTTCTCAAACAAATGTGGACTTTAAATATTTAATGGATTTATTGCTCCTTATCGGTCTTCTGATCCGCTAAATATCTATAGCATTCACCAGCAATAACTGTTAAGGGTTTACTGCGACGGGTTAAAAGATAAAAGCCACGTTCAATATTAAAGTCTTTAACCTTCGCCCACTTAATCCCTTGTTTTTCGCAGGACTCGAGTGCATGTTTTGAAAGAAATGAATAGCCTATACCCGAACGAACTGCATTTTTAACAGTTTCTGTACTTCCAACTTCTAAGGCAATATTAAAGTCATTGAGATCTAAATCGAGTTTAGCTAGAGCTTCTTCAAATGTTCGACGATGTCCCGATCCTGTCTCACGAATTATCATAGGATCCCCTTTTATGGAATCAAGGTCAATGGATTCACTAGTACTTAGAGGATGTTGGCAAGATACTACAAAACCCAATTCATCTTTCATCCAAAATTCGGAGGTCAATTTTTCGGTATCAAATATTGCCCCAACTACAGCGAAATCTACTTCATGAGCAAGTACTTTTTCTGCCATCTCCAAGCTATCCCCAATAGACAGTTTGAATTTTATCTCTGGATAAAGTTTTCGAAATTCAGATAAATATCCCGGCAGTAAGTATTCGCCTGGAATGTGTGAAGCCCCAATATGTACTTTTCCACTCATCAGTATTTCTGAATCTCCAATTTCCCGCATAAGCTCTGACCATTCAGCAAGCATGTGCAAGGTATGACGATATACCGTCTCTCCTTCGGGGGTAAGAGCAAATCCCTTACCTTTGCGATAAAGCAACTTGACCCCTAGTTTTTCTTCAAAAGCTCTGATTTGGTTAGAAACAGCAGGTTGGCTGATCCCTAATTTTCGCGCTACAACAGTAAAACTCTGTTCTTCGACTACCTGTCCAAACAACCGCATCAAATCTAACATATTGCACCTCTATCCTGAGTGAACTTATTCAACAAACCTTAGTATGGTAGCTTGGCCTGTAAATTATGATCAAATTAGATATAGAAAGAAGAGGGCAAGCCCTCCTCTTATGCTATAGAATCACTCAAAACAATTTACTTTATACTTAAGCTTGTATTGTAACTTTTTTCATCCTTTGATCTTCCAGAGGTTTATCCGATCTATCTCTCGGGGCGTTGACAATACGATCGACTTCCTCCATACCTTCAATCACTTTTCCAAAAGAAGCATATTGTCCATCTAGATGACTTGAAGCCTTAACAACAATAAAGAACTGAGAACTTGCAGAATTTGGAGCTGAAGTACGAGCCATAGATATTACGCCACGATCATGTCTCAAGTCGTTTTTAAAGCCATTACCGGTAAACTCTCCACGAATAGTCTTTTTACTTCCACCCATTCCCGTGCCATTAGGGTCTCCCCCTTGAATCATAAAGCCTGGTATACATCGATGGAAAATTAGTCCATCGTAAAAGCCTTCAGAAACAAGCGATATAAAGTTTTCAACAGTTTCAGGCGCTATTGATGGATAAAGTTCAATCTTAATCGTGTTGTCGTTTTCCATTTCGATGATTACTATTGGGTTTTCCTTTGCTTGATCTTGAGTTTCGTTTGTCACCCCAGTGACCTCCTTTATGTTTTGGATATTTTCCATTGTATATTATACCACCGGATTTAGAGTTTCCCTAATGTATGGAAAATATTTTAGTTGGTACGACTTGTCCTCCCTCGTTTTTGACTATAGAGATAGATCAAGAATACAATGATTGCTAATACAATTCCGCTCCTTGCCAAGTAATGGTGTAAGATATGAGTGATCTTCTGCCAATGCACGCCAAGAATTCTTCCTAACGAGATAAAGGTTAAAGACCAGATAAAAGCCCCTGTGGCAGCCAAGACAACATACCTTCCAAAATTCAGCTTACTCATCCCTGAGAAGTAAGCTGTAAAGTGACGAAATCCAGGAAAGAAGTAGCCAATTACGATAAGCCTATCACCATAACACTGAAACCATCCTTCAGCTCTAGCAATCTTCTTTTCATTGATATGAAGATAGGGAGCGACTTTATGTAAGAAGGGAATGCCTAATCTCCTTCCTATCCAATAACTTAAAATCATACCAAGAAAACTTCCAAAGGTAGCAACCATAAGTGTTTTTCCAAAGTCCATTCTTCCTAGAGAGGTCTGAAAACCACTAAAAGTCATCAGGAATTCGTCTGGGACAGGAACCCCAACCAGACCACAAGTAAGTAAAGCAAATAAACCGATATACCGAAAGTGATAGATTATGTCAATTAAATTCTGTTCTAACCCTTGCATGCCCTACCTGCTTTCCCCACTATATTACCCTAGGTAAATTTTAGGGCATAGTTTATTCTATACTGTCACGATTGATTTAGCTTAAGACATTTATCACAAATTGGCTAATTAAATAATACTTATGTCCGTGGGTATTTTACCATATACCTTAACTCTTAGCCATCTAATCTTATCATGAACAACATATGCTTTCTTCAGACAATTTTTTCCTCGAATCAAAGAGTATGCATATAAAGTAAATTCTACCTTGTGTGATTAAAATCCTTTATTTATCAATAAAAACAGACGCTATTTCTAGCATCTGTTTTCATTTGATTGAATTTCTCGTATTTATAGCTAATTACCGCCATTTTCTTCGTTTTTTGTTGCTAAACGACGGCTTACCATCCCATTCGATGATTCATAGATGAATTTCTTGTTATCGACTACTGTTTCAAGGGCGACTGATTTTCCCCAGAGAAATTGAACTAATGCTAAAGTTTTCTCGAGATAAATAATATCCAAATCTACCCCTTCATGACAGTGTTTTAGCAATAGCCCCCCTTTACCTTCAAAATCTCGTTCAATAACAACAATCCGTGGATGCCCTCCGTTAACTAATTGCTTGACTAGATTATCCCGAACCTTCTCCCATTCGTTTTCCGTAACCTGCCAATGAGCACCGACTTTACGATAATTGAATAGATTCAGATCCTCGACTAATTCTTTGCTAAGGTGATTTCGAATGAAAGAAAGGTCGTTTTCAATCTCGCGTAGTTCAAAAAGTTCAGAGGCAGATTTCTTTTCGGCTAAATGTTCCCAAATCTTCACTCCCAAGTAGTAAGGATTTAAGCCCAAGCGCGAAGGCTGGACAACCTGACTATGCATTAACGCAAATTCTAGTGATTCAGCGTCTGTAAGACTGAGTTCTCGCATGATTCTTGCGTGCCAGAAGGTTGCCCAACCTTCATTCATTATTTTAGTCTCAATTTGCGGATAAAAATAGAGTGATTCTTCTCGAACAATACTAACAATATCCTTTTGCCATTCTTCAAGACCTGGGGCAAATTTAATCAAGTATAACAGTAAGTCTTCATATTCCAGTAGTGGGTCAACATCAGCATCATCTCTTGACATGTCTTCCCACAAATCTTCATAAGGTGACGCGACACCCTTCTTATTCGTCTTCTTAACAGAATCTCCTTTCCCTAGGACTTTAACAACCCCTCCGCCACAGTTGCCTTTACACCCTTTACTTTGACAATTCAAGTTCTGCGCCGTGCTCATTCTGTCAATCTTCCCTAGATTATCGGATTCTTGTAGAGCGCCGATGTGGGCTCGATAATCTACGTGTTCTTGAATCGCCAAGACTGCATCCATGATTTTCTCTACTTTTTCTCTGCCATACTTTATTTCATAGTCGTGGATTCTCTCGGCATGCGCGCTCATCCGTTCAACCATATCCTTAGGGGTTCTTGAAAAATAATGATTATGCTTAAAGAAATCAACATGAGCATAAACGTGCCCAATCACAAGTTTATTCTGTACGAATCGATTTCCCTCTAACAAAAAGGCATAGGCTGGATTGGTATTAACGACTAATTCATAGATTCGGCTCAGGTTTAAATCATACTGCATTTTCATTTTATAAAAGGCTTTGCCAAAACTCCAATGAGTAAAACGAACCGGCATCCCATATGCTCCAAATGTATACAATGCTTCCGCTGGAACAATTTCAAAATTTACCGGGTAGAAATCAAGCCCCATACCTCGGGCCACTTGTGCAATCTCTTGCGCTGCCATATTCAAGGCTACCATCTCACTGTCCATGACTCCCCCCCTCGTATACCGTCATTTAGACTAAACCAACTTTACCTGAGCGTAGCTTACTTAAGAGAAAACTGTTTTAAGTGCATCATATACTTCGTTACGATCCCTAATCGTTACTAAACGCAGCTTCGGGTCTGATATACGCTTTAGGGTGGACATAAGTGTACTTGAATAATGGGTTCTTAAGATCTCTCCATATCCGACAACCTGACTTACTTCAACCAAGTTCTTCATCAGAGTCAATGCTCTAGAATTATCTGAACCAATGTTATCCCCATCCGTAAAATGAACCGGATAAATATTGTAATGAGCTGGGGGATAATCCTTTTCAATTAAATCCAGTGCAAACTTATAGACGGATGAGCAACGAGTACCACCGCTTTCACCCCGAGTAAAAAACTCTTCCTCAGTAACTTCTTTTGCTTCAGTATGATGTGCCAGAAAACGCATTTCGACGTTTTCATATTTTAAGCGTAAAAAACGCACCATCCAAAAAAAGAAGGTTCTGGAAATGTACTTTTCAAACTGGCCCATTGATCCTGATGTATCCATCATTGCTAAGATAACTGCATTAGTCTCAAAATTCGGTCGAGTCTCCCAAGTCTTAAACCGCAGATCTTCTGGAGTAATCTTTAAGCGTTTGTCTTTTTCTATCTTTTTCGAAAAAGCCTGCCGTTTAATACTTTCAAGTAACGTCCGTTTTTTGTCAACATTTGCCATTAATCCTTTCTTACGTACGTCATTAAATTCCGGACGATCATGAGCAATCAGCGGCCGTTTCTTATCATCAAGATTAGGCAGTCTTAATTCTTCAAATAATATATTTGCCAAATCTTCATAGGTAACCTCTGCTTCATAAATATCCTGTCCTGGTTCTTCACCTGCCCCACTGCCCTTACCCTTTCCTTTGCCGGCAACTTGTTCCCGTCCTAAGATATCTCCTGGAGCCATCTTTTTACTGCCTTGTCCGGTGTGGTTTTGCTTATTAAAGTCATACCTAAAGCGAAATTCCTCTAATGAGCGCATGGGAATCTTTGTGTTCTTTTTTCCATCAGATAGAATTATGCTTTCATCGACGATTAAATCTCCCATTTGTTGTTTAATGACTTCTTCAACTTTCTCCTTATGCCTTGATTGATCCAGATATCCTTTGCGATGCAAACTCCAGTCATCTCGGCTTACAATAATGTCATCCGCCATACAAATCCCTATCCTCTCTACCGGTTAAGGAGGGCTCCAACATATTTGACAATCTCATTGGCACAGATAGAACAGTATCCATGTTCTTTAACGAGTCTATCCATAACATTGTTAATTCTCCTCAGCTGTTCCTGATCAGGATGAGATACTGAAGTGGTAATTTTCACTATGTCTTTAAGATCGGCAAATAATTTCTTTTCAATAGCTTCTTTCAGACGCTCATGAGATTCGTACCCAAAGGTTCTGCCTTTTCTGGCATACATTGAAATGCGAATTAGTATTTCTTCTCTAAAGGTTTTCTTAGCATTTTCTGATACGCCAATTTGTTCTTCAATACTGCGCATAAGTTGTTCATCAGGTGCCATTTCTTCCCCGGTAATGGTATCGTATATTTTTGTAGAATTGCAGAAGGCTTCAACATTATCCAGATAATTATTTAAAAGTGACTTAGCAGATTCTTCATATGCATATACAAAAGCCTTCTGAACTTCCTTTTTAGCCATTTCATCATATTCACGCCGTGCTACAGCGATTAGATTCAAAAGATTTTCCTTATCTTCTTTCATTATCGAAGTATGCTGAGATAACCCATCTTTTAATGCTCTTAAAATATCTAAGGCATTAATACACTTATGCTCATCCCGAATTAAAGCAGTGGATATTCGGTTAATAACATAACGCGGATCTACACCGCTCATGCCCTCGGCCAGTTCTTCCCCTTCCATAGTCAGTTCTTTAATATCTTTTTGGTTAAATCCTTCAACATTCTCACCATCATAAATACGCAACTTCTTTACCAAGTCCATACCCTGCTTCTTTGAAGGTTTTAACCTTGAAAGAACACTAAAGACAGACGTGGCCCATAGACTGTGTGGTGCCAGATGTACATTTCTGATATCACTTTGGCTAATTAGTTTCTCATAAATTTTTACTTCATCACTCACCCGAAGATTGTAGGGAATTGGCATAACAATGATCCGTGATTGTAGAGCTTCATTTTTCTTGTTTCCAATAAACGCACGATATTCATTCTCGTTCGTATGCGCGATTACCAACTCGTCCGCGGAAATCAACGCAAAACGACCTGCTTTAAAATTTCCTTCTTGGGAAAGACTTAAAAGATTCCAAAGAAACTTCTCGTCTGACTTCAGCATTTCCTGGAACTCCATAAGCCCTCTGTTGGCCTTATTAAGCTCACCATCGAATCGATAGGCACGAGGATCTGATTCCGAACCATACTCTGTGATTGATGAAAAGTCAATACTTCCAGTCAAGTCTGCAATATCTTGAGATTTAGGATCGGATGGAGTAAAGGTTCCTACGCCTACCCGTTGTTCCTCTGAAAACAAAATCCTCTTTATTGGAAAACCTTCGACCTCCCCAGCAAACTCTTCATCCAGACGCAGGCGGCAAACGGGGCACAGATTTCCTTCGATACGAATCCCGTAGGTATCTTCAAATTGTTGACGTAAAGATACTGGCAACAAATGCAGGGGATCTTCATGCATGGGACACCCATCGATGGCATAGACCGCTCCTTCCTCTGTTCTCGTGTATTCTTCAAGTCCTCTTTTTAATAGACTGACAATAGTAGATTTTCCTCCGCTTACAGGCCCCATTAACAGTAAAATCCTTTTACGAACATCTAAGCGCTTCGCTGCACTATGAAAATACTCCTCAATCAGCTTCTCTAACGTCTTATCCAGCCCAAAAAGCTCTTTGTCAAAGAATTTATACGTTTTCTGATCCCCAATCGTTTCAACCCCGGCCGCTTTGATCATTTCATAGATTCGAGCATGGGCATGCAGGGCCAATTTTGGGTTTTTTGTGACCATTTGCAAGTAATCAGCAAATGTACCACTCCAAGCCAGTGCAGCCTCTACTTCGCGATATTCACGCAACCATTTTATGACTTCCATAGTAGCCCTCCCTTCACTAACAATCAACAAGACTTGTCGGGATAATACTTATATATATGCTTTGTCGAAGAATATAAGTCATTGAACCCTTGTGTATACTTAATTTAAAAAAACATCTCCGTAGAGATGTTTTTTTTTTAGTATTCAATTCCTTGGCGAGATCTAATTCCCTTTTCATACGGATGCTTTAAGGGCACCATTTCAGTTACCAAGTCCGCTTTTTCTATCATTAACTGCGAAGCATTTCTTCCAGTCAAGATCAGTTCCATATTAGATGGTTTCTTATCAATTAGTTCAGCGACTTCTTTTTCTGGTATAAGCTCAAACCATATTGCATTAAGTATTTCATCTAGAATGACAATATCCCAATCCCCAGAGTTCACTATTTCTTGTGCTCTTTGGAAAGCCTTCTTAGCCTCAAGGATATTTTCTTCAAGATTTTCTCCTTTATGCACCCACCCAGCTCCTCCATAATGCTCGAGCTGACATTCAGGACTTAGCCTTTTAATTCCCTCTAACTCCCCGTAACTGTTGTTCCCCTTCATAAACTGCAAAATGAAAACTTGAAAACCATGTCCGACAGCCCGCACCGCTAAGCCAAAAGCTGCTGTAGTCTTTCCTTTCCCATTTCCAGTATAAATTTGGACTAACCCTTGAGATAGATTCGACATTTTTACACCTTCCGTATCCATTTTTCAAGTTGAGGATGGATATAGACAACATTAGGAGAAATAAGAATTTCTGGAAACCGTTCCAACGTTTGACGGTTAAACGATATGGAAAAAAACAACTTAATCGATGATTTCTCATCCGTTGCTCTTAATTCTACTTTGTCAGGATAAAGATAATAGGAATAGTTGCCATCTCTCCACGAAACTTCCAGCTCTCCGATTTTAGTGGATATTATTCCGAATTCCTCGACCTTGACATAGGCAACACTGGCAAATGATTGTTTTAGCCGCTCTGCTTCTATAGCAACCTGTCCTACCTTAAATTGGGACTCTAGGAGTTGCTCAACAACAAGTCGAGCCGGAATCGATATATCTTCAAAGATCCGCCTCTCGCTTCTTATCTCAACAAGGAGCTGTTCAAATTTTTGGACATGAATCGAGCGAACCTGATGAGCCTTCTTTAAGGCCTTTTCAAAGGTGTGATACACATCTTCTAAGCATTCCAGAAGTATCAAATCTTCCTCACGCATGTTGATTATCCCCCCTGTCCTCTTTGCAACTATTTATTACTATTCTAACTGAATTTCATTGAATAATAAAGCTAGTTTTATAAGAATATGGAAACAGGCTTGTTTTTTACTTCTTACTGCGCAGACGTTTTGATACTTGCTGAACTCTATACTCTATCCAATCTGTTTCAATCTCTGTATCACGCCCCCTTTTCAAAGCTTTCCAATAGCATTCCAAAGCAGCACGGAAGTTATAACGTTTTTCATAAAACTCAGCCAAATATATCAAGGCAGCCAAAGTAAATTCTCCATGCAATTTATTCCTGTCGTCTTTTTCACTTTGAAAGTCTGGAAAACCTTCTTTTTGCTCTTGCATTTCTTTTATCAGAGCCAATGACTCATGAACTTCGCTAATACGTTGTTCATCCTGGAACAATTCAAAAAGATTTAGAGCTTTTAAATAGTACAACTCGGATCTTGAAAAATCCATCAAAAGAAAAAGTAGATTCCCCAAACTTTGATAACGCAAAGCCAGATCTATAGTTTGTTCTGGATAAAAGAGAACCGATAATTCTAAATAATAGCGGGCTTCTTTAAAATTTTCTAAATTCTGTTCGATTTTACTTAAGAAAAAGCAAGCTTCACTAAAAACCTCCTTAGAATCATGCTTTAAACTTAGGGCTACTGCCCTTTGTTGACTTTCAAAAGCCAATATTATTTTATTTTGGTCAAAATATAATAAGGCTAAATACTGAAGTGTCGTTGCTAAAGCGACCATATCATCTATTTGAGCGAAAAGTTGACAGGCATGCTTCAAGTATCCTAAAGCCTCGTTTTTCTGGCCCAGACGAAAGCACAATTCACCAGAAAGAACATTCAATTCAGCTTCCCCCTTAGGGAATCCATGTATACGGCAGAGGTTAAGAGCTTGAGTATATGATTGCTTTGCTTGAGCCCAATCATCAAGAGCTGTGTAGACTTGCCCTAGGTCAGCAAAAAGCATCCCAAGCCTAAGCTGGGGGGATGATTTTGGGTAAACGGCAATTGCTTGTTCATACTCTTTAACAGCTTCCTTAAGCCTCTTCTTTTTGACGGATATACTTGCTAAACCCGCCCAGGCTTCAGCCATCCCTTTGTCGTTCTCAATCTCTTGACAAATTCGCAGAGCTTCTTTAAAGCCCGCTTCGGCAAATTCGTAATTTCCCAGTCGCACCCTTACCGTTGCCAGAAGTCTTAGAGTAAATGCCACAATTTCCGGAACGGATAACTCGTACGCCTTTAGTAAGCCCTGAATATAGTATTTCTCCGCTTTTAGATACTGTTCATCTCCCAGAAACTGAGTTCCATCTTCCATAAGATTTCGCCAGATATATAAATCTCCATCGTGCATATTAATCCCTCCGTGTCTGCTCCATCATATGCACGAGTTGATTTATTGGGCATATCATAAAGATATAAGTTTCAAATAAAAAGCACTGCTGATTTTTCCATACATAACATTTTAACTTGCCCCTGCTACAGAGTAGTCGGATATTTTGGATTACTTACTATTGTTTAAAGACATCAGTTGATGCCTCAAATTGCACATGTGTTTTATTAAGTAGTTCGGATCGAACTAACTTGTAATCTAGACATAAAAGTCGAAATATGATAATCTTAAGCTCAGAAGGGAGTGTTTGGCTTGAATGCTTATCGTCCTACACAGTCTTCAAATTATTGGTTGTTCGCACTTAAAATCATCATTCTTGTACTAGGGTTATATCTTTCTGCCCTAATTCTAAGCAAGGTCTTTTCCTTGGTATTCGCTGTTACATTTTTCTTAATACGAATACTCGTCTTTATTGCTGTAACTTTTATAGTCTTACATTTTTTCCTAAAGCTGTTGTTCAAAGTAGATTTAATTCAGACAAGCAAACGATTTATCTATCGTTAACTAAAGAGATTAAAAAACAACATATTAAAAACGCCTTTTTTAGGCGTTTTTTTGTTTATCTTACATCATCCGGCTATTGTGTGAATATCCTTTAGTCGAAGGAGGAGTGCCAAAATGCGGATTATTATTTTCAAACGTCCCTCATGGCGAAATCTAGCTTTATGGGGAATCCTTTTATTCGTCATGCTTGCTTATCGTGAAAATGTGACTTCCGTTTTCTCTGGGAAATTAAAGCCTATCTACTCTGTGAACATTGACAGTAAAGCTATTGGTCTGACCTTCGATATTAGTTGGGGGGAAAAGACAGCAGAGCCCATACTAGATATTCTTAAGCAAGAAGACATTCGAGCTACGTTTTTTCTCTCAAGTCCCTGGGCCGAGAAACATCAGGAGTTAGTGCACAGAATGGTCGCAGAGGGGCACGAGATCGGTTCCCACGGAAACCGTCACATTGATCTTAATACACTGGCCTCGGAAGAAATTGAAAAAGAGATTATTGCAGCCCAGCAAGTTCTCGAACCGTTAACAAATCAGAAAATACGATTACTTCGTCCCCCCAACGGTGCCTATAATAACAAAGTAATTGCCACTGCTGATAAATTAGGTTATCGGGTGATCCAATGGAGTGTTGATTCTCTTGACTGGAAACGTCCTGGACCAAGCGCTGTTATTAACAATGTACTTAATGGTTCCCGCGCAGGAAGCGGCGCTAAGGCAGGAGATATAATCTTATTTCACGCTTCTGATTCTGCTCCGGATACTGTCGAAGCACTGCCCACTGTTATTAAGAGCCTTAGACTTAAAGGAAATACATTAATTCCTGTTGGACAATTGCTTTCAAAAGCAAGCAGCACCTGGCCTCCGGAGAGTAATTTAAAAGAAGAACCTCTCACAGCTAGATAACTACCATTTTTCGTTCATTTCGGCCACCACTTTTTGAAGACTTTTATCTGCTTTCAGACGCTCAACAATTTGATTCAGACTTTTTTGGGCATCAACTCCCAATTCGCCCTCTAACCCTTCTTTTTGAGCTTGATCAAGTAATTCTTTCCCTTTGTCTAAGTCCCCTTCTGTCAATGCTTTAATTCCATTCACGTACTTAATTGAGGCATCCCCTTGATGGAGCCCTTCTATTACGGAAAGGCTTTTAGACAGACCTATGGTATCGCCTACGCGAACTGCTAGAATAGCCTTTTTAGTCTCATACAACACATTAGTCGGCCGCCATGTTTGAGCATCAATCATCCGGCTAAGTTCTATAGCTCTTGCCCATTGCCCATCAGCAATAGCCTCATCAAAGGATAGTGAAAGACCTGCAGGGTTGTTGGGATTTAGTTGTTGGGCAGTTTGAAGCTCAACCTGGGCAGTCTGATGGTCTCCCCTAATCAAAGCTGCTTGAGCTACGATTAAATGCCTTAGGGTTTGTTCATCAGTTGATAGCTCTTTCCATTCTTGATTGCTCCCCGAGAGTACTTTAAGCGACTCTTCGGGCTTGCCATTAGAGATTGACATTAATGCCTTTGCCAATTGCTTAACCTTATCTTCACTCATTTTGTCCAAAACGTCTTGCGCCGACTGTTTGTCCTTTGGCAAATAATAAAGGTATAACCAAAAATGATGCTTTTCATCTTGGTATGAGGCTAACTCTGATACGTCTAGGCTTGCACTACCAGTATTAAGAGCAACCCAAAGTTTTGTTTCTTTAACGTAAGGTAGCTTTTTTAACCATCCTTTTTTCTCAATCCACTGTAAATCTTCTTGTACTATAGAAACATCGTATACACTTCTTGCCTGCTTCATATGTTGAATTCGCCAAATTGACGGCCCGAAAGTATATATTAAGCAAATAACCAGTAAAACAATTGAAATCTTCCAAAGATTTCTCGAACCACGTTTACGTCGTGTAAACAATCCTATCCCTCGCTTCAAGCTAGCTTAATAACTCTATAGAAGTTCTTTGCAACAATCAATAAGATCTTGAATCAAAGAATTTCTTAATGTCCTTTCCAAGATGAAAAGCCTTCACCGACCACTTCCGGTACTTCAGAAATCGCCACAAAAGCTTGAGGGTCATAATTACGAACAATTTCTTTAATTTGAGAAAGTTCTGAGCGATTAATAACACAATAAACAACTTGCTTAGCTTCACCTGAGAAAGCACCAGTTGCTTGGAAAAGTGTAACTCCTCGTTCAAGTTTTTCAATAATCTCTTCTGCAATTCTCTGAGGTTGGGACGTTACCACCAGAACTGACTTAGATACACTTAGGCCCTCCTGAACAAGATCCACCACTCGTGTAGCAATAAACATATAAATCATAGCATACATTGCCACCTCTGGCCCAAATAAAAGAGCTGCACATAAGAATATTATTGCATCAATTCCAAGCAATATTTGACCGACACTAAAAGAAGTCGTTCTTGCAAGCAGTACTGCTAAGATATCAGTGCCGCCAAGGGATCCTCGAGATCGAAAAATTAAACCCATCCCTATACCTGTGAGTACCCCTCCGGAAATAGAGGCCAGCAGAGTATCATGAGTTAGGGCTGGCAGATGCGCCGTCAGTGATAAGGTAGCGGATAGTACAGCGACACCAACTATACTGAATACTAGAAAATCCCTGCCTACCATTCGAAGTCCCAGGAAGAATAACGGCAGATTTAAAAAGAGAACGGCCCAACTCACCGGCCAATTAAATAAGTAATGCAAAAGGATTGCTATTCCTGTAACTCCACCATCGGCGATTTCATTAGGTATTATCAATGTGTTAATACTCACACTTACTACCGATGAACCGATTATAATTCCAATAAAGTGCTTAAACAACTGCCAAGTGAAGTAATCTCGAATCCGTCTTATCAATAGAAACCTCCATTTCTGCACAATTGTGCTAAACATTTTAAACTTAAATTATACAGTAGCGCCTTTCAAGTGACAAATCATATGTTCATTGAAAACAACCTCAATCTAGTATACCTCGATCTAGTATATAGCAACAAATATTGACCTGCTACTTGTACTCGCTAATTTTAACTTGACAAACTACATATAATTGGATAAAGTATTGAAGTGCCTCAATTAGCGCTCGTAGCTCAGTGGATAGAGTGACGGTTTCCGAAGCCGGAGGTCGCAGGTTCAAATCCCGCCGGGCGCACCATGATAAATACGCCACAACCCATTGTTGTGGCTTTATAATTTTCTTTGAAATAATTATTGATGGTTGGTAACAGAGTTGCCAACCTTTATCTTTTCATAAGTATTAATTGTCAAGTGGCAAGCTACAAAATGCTTATTACCTATATCGATTAACTCCGGATCCATTACTTTACAAATATCTTGCGTATTAGGGCAACGGGTATGAAAACGGCATCCTGAAGGAAGATTAACTGGACTTGGAGTGTCTCCCTTTAGAATAATTCTACCTTTTTTCTGATGAGGATATGGAAGCGGAATTACAGATAATAAGGCAATAGTATAAGGGTGTCGAGGGTTCAGAAATAATTCTTCTGAGCTTGTAAGTTCTACTAATTTCCCTAAATACATAACTGCTATGCGATTACTTAAGTGTTTAACCATAGCCAAATCATGAGCAATGAGAAGATAGGTTAAATTAAACTCTGCTTGCAAATCCTCCAGTAGGTTAATTACTTGAGCTTGAATTGACACATCTAAAGCAGAAACCGGTTCATCACAAATAATTAACTTGGGATTGACAGCCAACGCCCGAGCAATACCAATCCGCTGACGTTGACCTCCTGAGAATTCATAAGGATAGCGTTCCCCGTGATGAGTGTTGAGTCCTACAACATCTAAAAGCTTAGAAACACGTTTTTCCCTCTCCACTCGACTTAGAACTTCATGAATTACAATAGGTTCGCCGATAATATCTCGTACCCTCATTCGAGGATTTAACGAGGCCAAAGGGTCTTGAAAAATCATTTGCATTTGACTGCGAATTTTGCGCATTTCTTCGCGAGACAGCTCATTAAGAGTCTGCCCGTCGAAAATCACCTTACCCTTAGTCGGTTCAAGTAATCTTAAAATAGTCCGCCCAAGGGTAGACTTTCCACACCCGCTTTCTCCAACCATACCCAGGGTCTCCCCAGGATAAATCTCGAAGGAAACTCCGTCAACTGCCTTAACATCACCAACGTGCCTTTGAATAATCAGTCCCTTTTTAATAGGAAAATATTTCTTCAGATTTTCAACTTTCAAAAGTGTCTCTGCTGCTTTATTAGCTCCAATCATATTTTTACCCTTTCGTATAAAAAGCAACTTACAAAATGAGCTGGCTCGATTTCAAACAAGGTAGGCTTCTCACGCTCACAAACTGGCATTTTTCGACGGCATCTCTGAGCAAAATTACACCCTTGAGGCAAACAATATGGATCGGGGGGATGACCTTCTATGGGATCCAATCGTTGTTTTCTTAGCGCAAGTCTAGGGGATGATTCCAACATTCCAGAAGTATAAGGATGCATTGGCTTAGCAAACAATGTATTGACATCTGTATATTCAACGGTATTCCCGGCATACATAACTAATACTTTTTGACATAATTCTGCAATAACACCTAAGTTATGCGTAATTAGCATAATAGCAGTGCCCAATTCTTGCTGTAGGTTGTTCATTAAATCTAAAATTTGAGCCTGAATAGTAACATCAAGCGCTGTTGTTGGCTCATCAGCTATAAGAAGCTTAGGGTTACAAGATAGCGCCATGGCAATCATAACTCGTTGACGCATGCCTCCACTAAATTGATGCGGATAATTATACACCCGATCTTCCGCCTCAGGAATACCAACTCTTTCCAGCATCTCAATAGCCCTTCTTTTAGCCATAGAGCGACTCACTTTCTGATGAAGGACAATACTCTCAATTATCTGCTCCCCAACTGTAAGTACCGGATTTAAGGATGTCATAGGATCCTGAAAGATCATCGCTATCTCATTACCCCGGATTTTCATCATTTCTTTTTCCGACACTTTAAGCAGGTCTTTACCATGAAAAAGCACTTCTCCACTCTCTATCCTGCCTGGGTACGAGATTAGTCTCATAATAGACATGGCGGTTAAACTTTTTCCTGAACCCGATTCTCCAACTATCCCTAGGGTTTCCCCTAATCTAATCTCTAAGTTAACACCATCAACAGCCTTAACTACTCCGACATCGGTATAGAAGTAAGTTCTAAGATCTTTGACATGAATTAACAAGTCTCGACCCATTACTTTCTCCTCCTTGCTTAGAACGGGGATCTAGCCTATCACGCAAGCCATATCCCAATAAATTATAACCTATTACCGAGAATAATAGGGCTGCGCCTGGCCAAAAAATCAGCCAAGGGGCATTAAAAATAAAGTCTTTGCCTTCAGATAACATTATTCCCCAGCTCGGAGTAGGTGGTTGTACACCCAAGCCTAAGAAACTTAACCCAGCTTCAGCTAAAATAACCCCCGCAATATTCATTGTCGTATAGACAATTAAAGGAGATAATATATTTGGGAAGACATGATAAAGTATGATTCGACCATCCTTTGCACCAATTGAACGAGCAGCTTCTACATATGAGCTAACCTTAACTAAGATCACTTGTCCTCGTACAAGTCGGGCATAATTTGTCCATCCTACGATACCTAATACCAAAAAGACTGAGATCATACTTGGTTCAAAGAAAGTCATTATTATAATTGCCATCAGAAAATAAGGAAATGCAGAAAAAATATCCGTTAATCTCATGACTAAGGAATCAACCCATCCTCCATAATATCCTGAAACAGAGCCAACCATGATTCCAATAAGCAAAGAAATACTTGTTGCTATAACTCCAATCAAAAATGAAGCTCTTGCACCAAAAATAATTCTGCTCAAGATGTCTCTCCCTAGCAAATCTGTTCCCATGAGATGTTTATAATTGGGCCCTTGCAAAGAATCTTTCAAAACAACTTGCATCGGATCGTAGGGTGCAATAGTCTCAGCAAGAATGGCAACAAGGGTCATCAAGGCAACAATTACAAGTCCAAATTGCGACCCCTTTGATAATTTCAAGTTTGCCACCTCCTCCCAAGCATTAATCATATCTTATGCGCGGATCTAAAACTGCATATAAAATATCTACCACCAGGTTTACCAACACGAATACAAGGGCTAAAAAGAGCGTAACGCCTTGTACAACAGGATAATCTCGCCGGGAGACTGCATTAATAAGCATAGTACCTATCCCAGGAAGAGAAAAAATCATCTCTGTTAAAACAGTTCCCCCCATCAGGCTTGCAAAGTCCATACCCGCATGAGTTGTAACTGGGATAAGTGCATTTTTCAATCCATGCTTAAAGACTACCACAGGCTTGGAAAGTCCTTTGGCACGAGCTGTTCGAATATAATCCTCTCGTAAGACTTCCAACATACCCGAACGAGTTAATCCTGCATACATTGCCATAGAGGCAAATCCCAAGGTAAACCCGGGGAGAATATAATATTGTAGGTGAAATCCCTCACCACCAGAGCCACTAACCGGCAATATACGAAGTATAACTCCAAATATCAGTTGCAGTATCATTCCTAACCAAAAGCTCGGTACGGATATACCTAGCAGCGTAAAACCCGTAGCAAAAGTATCCCAAGGGCTGCGCTGCTTAACTGCAGACAATACACCAATGAGCACACCAGCTGTAATTGCGAAGGTCATTGCTACTAATGTCAGATTAAAGGTAATAGGTATTTTGTCAAGGAGCATCGTAGTTACTTCTTGGTGCTGAATATAGGACCGGCCAAGATCCCCGTGAAGGATATTCCAGATATAGTGAAGATAACGACTAAAAAAAGGCAGATCTAATCCTAATTCCTGGCGGACATTGTTCATAATTTGAGGAGAAACGTGTTGGCCCAGCATTAAGGTTACTGGATCCCCCGGTGCAAGAGACAGCATTATAAAGGTTAGCATTGATATCCCTAAACCAACAGGGACGCATTGAAGAATACGCCAAATGATAAAACGTATCACAAACTTACCTTCTTCCTAATAGTCGCGGACTCTAATAGTCCTTAATATGTCGCTTGACATTGAACAGGAGTTTATGAAGAGGTCATAAACTCCTGTTTAGAGGCCCAATATTCTATGATAACCACACACTACGCATATCTTTTTGATCAAGAGCATTAATCGTCAAATTATGAACCCTATCTCCATATATACGGAGATAGTTTGTACTAAAGGTCCAAATTGCCGGTTGATCTTCTACAATTAACTCTTGTATCTTTTTATAGATCGCCATTCGCTTTGTCATGTCAGTTTCCTCGAAGCCTTGTGTCAGCAACCGCTCAACTTCCGGATTAGAATAAAAAGTAACATTGTTCATTCCCCATTGAGATTTGGAATAAAGCATTCGTAAGAGATTGTCTGGATCGGGATAATCAGCGACACAGGCCACCCGGAACATTTGAAGTTCACCGGATTGCATAGCATTAATGTATGAACCCCATTCCATATTCATTAAATTAACTTGAATTCCCACCTCTTTAAGCTGGGCTTGAAAGGCTTCCGCAACCCTCTGGTTTTCTTGCGTGTAGTTATAGGCGTATTGAATAGGCGCAAGTCCGATCCCTTCAGGGTACCCGGCTAAAGCTAAGTATTCTTTAGCTTTTTTCTTGTCAAAGGTTGGTGCTCTAAGGTCAATATTATAACCTGGCATTGTATCAGGTAAGGGACCATTTGACACCATAGAACTACCCTCTAATACAGTATCGGCGATACTCTGAATATCAAGAGCATAAGCAATGGCTTTTCGGATATTTATATTATCCTTAAATGGATCCTTGGTTAGGTTGAATCCAATATACTGTGTTGTGAGTGTAGTTGTTTTTAGAATTTGATCCGGGAGTTCTTCGAGAATAGATTGTCTTTGACCCGGAGGAACCATATCCACATAATCCAAATTTCCTGCGCGGAACTCGTTAAAAGCTGTAGACTCATCTTTAAAGATTTTATAAAAGATTTTATCCACATGGGCCTTAGTTCCATAGTAATCAGTAAATTTTTCTAGGATTATGTCTTGATCAGCATTCCACTTAACAAACTTAAAGGCCCCTGTTCCAATTAATGTCTCAGGGCTTGCCGCCGGCGTGCCGAAATCTTTCCCAGCTTTGTTCGCAGCCTCGAGCTTATAAATACTTAATGCAGGGTGCCCTAAAGAAGTCAGAAAAACTATATTTTTTTCTTTTAAGGTCACTTCCAGTGTATAATCATCAATGGTTTTTAATCCAGAAATTGTTTCAAGTTCTCCACTGTTCACTTGAGCGAACCCAACAATAGGTTCAAGTAGAAAGGCTAAAGGGGATAGTGTATCTTTAGCGGCTAAACGATTCCACACATCTATAATATCCTGAGCTTTCAAACTCGTTCCGTCATGAAACTTTACATCTTTCCGAATATGAAACGTAATAACTTTTTTGTCTTCTGAATAATCCCAGCTTTCTGCTATTGCAGGTTTTATCTCTAGGGTATTAGGGTCATATCTTATCAATCCATCATTGAGTTCTTTGCAAATTTCGATACCATTAATTTCTTCTAAAAAAGCAGGTTCAAGAGCAGAGGGACTTGAAATCATTCCAAAACGGAAAACCCCGCCATCTACAGGGGTTGATCTGGTCGGTTTTTCTTCGTTTTTCAAGGCAGTGTTCAATCCACAGCCAGACAAAATTATAGTTCCTATCAATAAAAAAGCGATAGATATCACCCAATTTTTCTTAGCAAGCATTCCCTTCCCTCCTCCGTTATGAATAATACTCAAGTTTTTATAACTTTGGTAACAATTCTATAAATGTCCTTATGTATATCCTCCCTACTTCGCAGCTTTCCGTTGTCTACACAATTGACCTTTTCCCATCCGTATGATTCTCTTAACTGTGTGGCATTGTTGTAGGAATGAACTAAATAATCATGATTCCTTTCATGAATATCCTTTTCACCATTATCAGTTTGCAATGCTCTACTGTTGATAAGTATTTGGCTTACTTTTGGAGGCATATCCAGAAAGATAACGCAGTCTGGGATTGGGAGCTTAAACTTAACAAACTCCAAATCCCATAACCAATCTAGAAACAACTTCCGCTCAATTGGGTCTGTTATTTTGGCTGCTTGATGAACCATGTTTGAAGTGGTGTATCGATCTGCTAGTACAATACCTCCATCCTGATAGAACTGTCCCCATGCTTTTTTATAGGATGCAAATCTATCTGCAGCATAGAAACTTGACGCTGCGTATGCATTAACATCGTTAGGGTCATTGCCAAACTCCCCATTTAAATACATTTTGATTAAAGCAGAAGAATCACTGCCATAATCAGGAAATTCGACCTGTCTAACTTTATAATTGTCAGAGGATAGTTTATCAAACAGCAATTTAGTTTGAGTTGCCTTACCACTTCCATCCCCTGCTTCGATTACGATTAGTTTACCATTCAAGAAATACCTACTCCTTTATTGGCTATTTTTAAATTTGGGATTATTAGAGATTAACGTGGCTTTATGGTAATTAGTCTATCAATAAAAACCCTTTTCAACAACACTTTTAGTGTTGAAAGTTAATATTTCACACAATAAATCAAAAAGCAGTATTTCCTTTTGAATTTGAACATACCCCTGTATGAAATTAATTCCAATTATAATAAATATTATTAGCTTTTCCCCCTTAACTTTCTTTATTTAACCGTAATGTCTATATCGAAGTTAAAATTGTCTATACTATCCTTAGACTATAAAATTAGCGGAATAAAAACCAGCTTAAAACACAGAAGCGCGTCTTAAGCTGGTTTTTATTGTTAGGCATTTTTTCAATCAATATTAAGTATCTTTTGAACCTCAAAACTTTATTAGGCTATGTTCTTGATAGATTTATGAAACCTTACTCATGACGCGTAATTTATCAGCAAGTAAGGCGATAAATTCGGAATTAGTCGGTTTCTGTCGTTCAATATTCATGGAATATCCGAAAATTCTTTTTAGGGTATCTGTATGTCCGCGTTCCCAAGCCAGCTCAATTGCGTGTCGAATCCCACGTTCTACTCGGCTTGGAGCAGTGTCGAATTTCTTTGCGATACTTGGATATAGCTCTTTGGTTACGGCCCCTAGTAAAGATACATCCTCGACTACCATTAGGATGGCATCTCTAATATACTGATATCCTTTCACATGAGCTGGAATCCCAATTTGATGCATCATTGTCGTAACTTCAACATGCAAATTCAAACCGCTTCCTACGTTTGTTACAACTGGGGCAACTGAACTATTCTGAGCAGGTTGAGAAGATGGGATATCCTGAGTTAATGAGCGAATACGTTTACTGAGAATATCTAAATCAAAGGGTTTAAGGATAAAATAGTCGACCCCCAGCATCATAGCTTGATGAGTTAATGATTCTTGCCCAAATGCTGTGAGCATTATAATTTTAGGTCGATTCAAAGTTGTTCGTGAGTTAATTCTTTCTAATACGCCTAAACCATCTAAATTAGGCATCACTAAATCAAGAATAATCAAGTCTGGTTCTTGATTCTGAATGAGTTCCCAAGCTTCTAACCCATTATTTGCAACTCCAACAACGATTAAGTCTTCTTGGCCTTGGAGATAGTTTTGTAGCATTTGACATAAATTCCTATTATCATCCGCGACAATTATTTTTATTTTCTTACTCATTATACAATTCATCCCGCCTTAATTGTATTCCGGTTCAATTATATTGATTAGCATTTGCATCTTTCCGGTGCTTTTATTATACGCTAAGGCAGATGTCGAAATCGCAAATAATAAGGCAACATCCCTATCCAGTTAAAAATGCTGTAATTCCTTCACACAATGGGGTTATATGGATATTTATGGAATTTATATTTATCGCAAAATAGTCTAATATTTTTCATTTAGAATAATACTCCCTATATTATTAGCGAATTAATGTGAACACAATCGAGATTTATCTAACTTATGAGTTGAATACATAAAGATTCTAACATGAAAGATGAATTATAGTGAAAACTTTCAAAATTGGCCCGTTTTATGTTAAGTTTATTGTCATTATGGACATACTATCCTCGAATGATCTTAAAAGGAGGAAGTATTATGATAGCTGCAGTCGATAAAGACACATGTATTGGATGTGGAGCTTGCCCCGAATTTTGTCCTGAGGTCTTTAAAATGGAAGATGACGGATTAGCTGTAGCGTATACAAATCCAGTTCCTAGTGAAGTTGAGGGTGCTGCTAAAGATGCAGCTGACGGCTGTCCAACAGATGCTATCCATGTCAATTAGTAAAGATTGATTAGGTTAGTAAGAAACAGTAAAAGCGGATGATTTTCATCCGCTTTTACTGTTTCTTACTCTTATTCTTACTCTTACTGTTTTGCCTGCTCTGCAAATTCTCGTAGTCCTTCAATCCCAACACGGTCAATTAAGCGCCCAATTCTTTCCTGGGGTTTTGCATTCTCTTTATAGTATGAAATGACAGCATCCATGATTGGTAATATTTCTTCCTTTTTTAAGTTTTCTAAAAGAATATTCCCCTGTCGTGGCTTAACTCCACCATTTCCTCCTACATACAAGTGGTATCCTTTACTGGTACCCATTAATCCCAGATCTACGGAAGCAGAATCAGTACATTTATTGGGGCAGCCAGCAACACCAATTTTAAATTTTGATGGCAATTGCATACCATGATAGCGTTTGTCTATCTCCATACCCAAAGCCAATGTTTCTTGCAGACCTCTTTTACAGAAGGTATCACCAGGACATACCTTAACACTTCGGACGCATAATCCTACTGCATGACCCGGATCCATGCCTAATTCGTCCCATATCTTAGGAACATCTTCCGGCTTTAATCCTACAATAGCAATACGTTGAGCTGAAGTCACTTTAATTGCCTGAGCATGGTATTTTTCTGAGACATCAGCAATCTTTCGCAAAATTTCCGGAGTCACGACACCTGCCGGTATATGGGGTGCAATTGAATAAGTTTTCTTATCCATTTGCAGTATTCCTCCAGGGGGTTGAGCTTTGGCCGCAGCCTCTGCTGACATTTCCCCCTGTTCCACAGAATTGACCTTTTTCAGTAGAACATTTGGGTCAATATTATGCATCTGGGCAGCATTAGCTAATGTTTCATTAACTGAAAACGCACACCCCAAACAATGCAATCCCAATTCTTGCATAGCTTCTGCTGTCTTGGGATTCGAAGACATAATATCTTTTAATTTCATATCAAGTGTAAATCGCATTTACTCATCTCCTAACCATGAATGAGCATTGGCAAACAACGCGTACACACATGTTTCTCTTCGCCTTGATGAACATATGTCATCACTGGGGTTAATTCACTTGTTGTTCCACAGTTAGCACATTCTAACTCAGGAGCCTCTTTTTTTACGTCTGCCATATAAACGACCTCCTTTTATGGTTATAATCTTATCAGAAAGAAAAACTCTTAAGTGTGATCTAAGACACGATTCAGAGTGTCTTTGAGCACGCTCTAAGCAAACTAATTTCAACCTCAGTTTAAACCAATAGAAGACAAACTATTCAGAAGCTCAAAATTCTTTATTAAAGAAAAAAACCACGTTTTACCTTTCTGGTATACCGTGGTTTAGTTCCCTATAGTTCATCTAGTAGACAGATACAAAACCAACCCAATAGTTAAGTAGATAAAACCCGCGTACAAGCGCATTGGTGCTTTTTTTTTGCTTGAACTTTTGGAACTGTAAGGCCTATACTGACCTTCCATGATCTTCCCCTCCAATATACGAGAGGTCGTTAATACGCTTAATCCCTTGAATTTTCCAACCCTTTTCGGTTTTTACCAAATTCATAGAAAAGACAAATTGTTGCACTTTTTCTACCGTTGACGTCCATGAAACCCGTACAACAATCCCTTGTGAATCATTGGCGTCTGAATTCATAAATTCAACCTTTTGTAAAGACAGTAGCGGATCTTTGTTTACAAGAGATTCCCAGGTCTTGAATTCTTTTTCATCCATAGAGTCTTTGGGTAGGCTTAACAGTTCACGAGCTAAATCAGTTTGCCTCAGGTCCATAAACTTCCAAAATTGTTGAATCGTTTCCCTCGATGAATCCCCGTATTGCGGATCTGCCAGAGTCGATATCACTGCTTGAGGAGTCTTTAAGACAACGATTGTCATTAGACAAAACAGCGATATCCCAAGTAACCAAACATATCGACTTTTTCGCATAATATCCCTCCTTGCTTGTCTCTACTATATTCTAAGAGGGAAATGCTACTTTAAGACCACATTAGCCAAAAACTTTTCTTAATACATTAAGCACAAACTCCGGTAAACGGACATAATAAATACGCATATCTCAGTCCTCCTTTACACGCCTTTGATTCCAACGCTCAGTGGTAATGTATGCAGGCACAGTAAATATTGATATCCTAAACTGATTGGTAATTCTTCACAGCTTCTTCAAGTTGTGCAACGAGCAAACGCTCTTCCTCAGTATTTGCTGTGAAATACAGTCGTCCAATTATACCTGTAATCACCTTTAGAACATCTTCTAAAACTAACTTTTCCTTCATAGCTAATTGCGCGCTGGTCTCAATCAAGGCAATTCCAAACTGATGACCCACTCCTTCTTTTATCATGCGTGTACAGCTTTTCCCTAACAGCCTCATAACTAAAGATGCTTCCTGAACATCTAACTGACGTACCGCATCAATGGTTGTTGTTAGTCCCTGAACCATACGTAAACCTACGCTATTCCAGCTTATTTGTTGATTATCCATAATATGCCCCCCCTAAAGCAATTCTGTTCCCGTGCCATACTATATGCCTTTGCTCTAGTAAGGGTGATAAAAAGAAAAAAGCAGAAAAGGTAATTTCCTTATCCGCTCTCTCGTTACTTTTATTAACTTTTTAATAGATTTTATACCAAAGTAATTGTGATCTAGGAGATCCAAGACCCACACCGGAAGGCGCACATGAAATGTGCCTTCTTCACAGTTACGTCTTCCCCGTTCCAAGACCAGGGACGCAGGTCTCATAAGCGCGAAGTCTTTTACGTGAACAGAAAAGCAAACTTCCGTTTAACCTAACAATGAATCTCCCACCGTCTACTAAGACCCAAGCCGGAAGGTGCACACGAAATGTGCCTTCTCCCAAACAACGTTCCCCCGTCCCAAGACCAGGGACGCAGTGTCACACGAGCGCGGAGTCTTTACGTAAGCAGAAAAGCAAACTTCCGTTTAAGCGACCCAGATACGGGGCAGTGCACACGGACGTGCACTGCCGCCAGTGAGCCAAGGATGGCTCATCTGGCGGGAACCCCGCTCCCCAGAGAAAAGAGCTTAAACGGTTAGTTTGCTCTGCGTCGTAAGCACGGAGCGCTGTGTGATACAAGTCCCCTCTACTTCCCTAACTTTGCCACTTTAATCCTCGAAACCATAAGACATGCTAAAACTAACATGCTCCCTAGATAAATATACCAAGGCAACATATTGCGAAAAAACATTAATAAGGCCATAAACCCACCGGCAAAGGTGATGGGGACACCTACGAAATACGTAGTAATATTAAGCATATTAAACCGAGCTAAACGAACTGCTCCACATAAAGCAAATACTGCTGCAATACCTAGTCCAATGTATCTTACGTAGTCCGGTTGGGGGTATAAAATTGCTTGATAAGTAAGAATAGCTGGAGCAACCCCAAAAGATACCAAATCACTCAATGAATCCAGTTCTTTACCGAAATCAGAACTCACCGAAAGTCTGCGGGCAACCTTACCATCTAAACTATCCATTAAAACCGAAAGAACTATCATTGCAGCCGCCAGAGTATACTGCTGTTCGATAACCAAAATTAGGGCTAAAAAACCAAAAAGCAGATTTGCTAATGTAAAAATACTTGGGATCATACTAGTAGTAATTGGATTTCCCTTCATTTGAACCTCCTCCTCTTGATATTCTCTAGTTTATCATTTTTAAGGTGATTATAAAAGCTCTTAGCCTAAATGACTAGTATATTCCTCGATTTTACGAAATACGAGCTTGTTTTCCCCACGAACATGGGTTTTTATGGGTAAGGACCCCAGGAAAAATCTACCATAGTATTTTTCAATCACTCTGTCATCTAATAAAATAACTATTCCTCTATCCTCCTTTGATCGAATGAGGCGTCCAAATCCCTGTTTAAAGCGAATAACGGCTTCGGGCAATAAGAGTTCTCGAAAAGGATCTTTACCTTGCGATTTCAGATACTCGGAACGGGCCTCAATTAAAGGTAATGTCGGTGGCCAAAATGGAAGTTTCACTACTATAACGCAAGATAATGTATCACCAGGAATATCAATACCTTCCCAAAAGCTATTAGCACCTAAAAGAACACTCCTTGGATTTCTCTTAAAAGCTTCTAATAAACTGCTGCGTTCACCTTGTATTCCTTGAGCCAGTGATTGGATCTTTGTCCTAACTAATAAAGGATTTAGGTACTCATAGGTTTGCCGAAGCATTGCATGCGAAGTAAAAAGGACTAGTGTCCTACCATGCATACGCTCAGCGACTTCCGCTATAAAGTCTGCAAGCTCGGGAGCCTTCTGTCCCTTGGAATCTAAAAGTCTGATACCATTTTTAACGATAATTAATTGCATCTGTTGTTCATAATCAAAAGGAGAATCCACCTGGGCAGTAATTGTTGACCTAGGCAAACCAATATCTTGTAGAAAATGCTCGAAGGAATCTGAGATGCTCAAGGTGGCTGAAGTCATGATTACCGAGTTAAGTCGAGAAAATATTTTTTCTCTTAGAGTATCACTAACATCAATGGGAGACGTTTTCAGAAACAATCTAGATGATTGTTCTAACCAAGTAACTTGTTTAGGATTGTTTAGGTTTATTGCCAGTTTAAGCGTTTCTACATATTCCTGTAACTCTCTTTGATGACTGGATATCGCATACTTAAGGTCTTCGACCTCATCAGCATCATCTTCACTTAAAACACTCGCTAAACTATCCAATATAGAAAGTAGCGCTTTAATCCTTCCGGTAAGGTTTTCGATTTGAACATTTAACCCTTCCCACCATTGTCTGGTAGTATGTTGGGCAATAAATCGGAATGTTCTCTCCGATCCTAAAATCAAAGACAACAAATCAAATAGTTCCTTAGTTTGTTTTAAGACACTTACACTGTTTTCAGGAATCCCATCTAGTCTTTTATTAAAAATCTCCCAAGGGACAGAAGGAACTAAATTTTCTAAAGATCCCAAACGTTGCTTCGTAGATGAATAAAAACTAAGTCCTGTGGATCGGTAAATGCTATCTACAGCCCTAGTTACATTCTCCAAACATAATTCAGAGCCTAAATGCTGTAAAGCTGTTTGATAGATCTGGTGTGCTTCATCAAGGACTAAGTAATGATATTCCGGCAATACATTATAATCTGTTTTTAAATCAGAAAAAAGAAGTGAATGATTTACGATTAACACATCTGATTCTTCGGCTTTCTTACGAGCTCTGAGTAAGAAGCAAACTCCTGCCTTTGAACATCTTCCAGGAATACACATATCATTATCGGCATTTATATTAGGCCAAAGTTCCATTAAGCCGGGTACTTTTGATAGTTCCTGGAAATCACCCGTTAATGTTTCCCTTACCCAAACTAGAATAGTAAGCACTGCCAATTTTTGTTGCATACCAACGTTTTCTCGATTGCCTAAGCACCCCTGCCATTTCTTTATGCAGAAATAATTACTTTTCCCCTTTAATACTGATGCCTTAAAAGGAAAAGGCAGGACTGCTTCTAAAATCGGTATATCCTTCTTTTGAAGTTGTTCCTGTAAGGGAATAGTATGAGTTGCCACAACGACCTTATGGCCTGTTTTTTTGGCAGACCATAGACTTGGTATCAAATAAGCAAACGACTTTCCTGTTCCGGTGCCAGCTTCCACAACAACATGTTGTGAGGAAGAGAATCCCTTTGCTATGAGTTTGGCCATTTTCATTTGCCCCGATCGACTCTCATAACTCGGGATGTTTTGTTCAAGATTTCCTCCTGGAGCGAAGTTCTCCACAACCCAGTCTGTCGAGTCAGGAATCCTTACTGTAAAACTTTTCTCAACAGAAAATAACCCCTCAGAAGATGGGCTAAGAACCAGATCTGTACGAATCGGCCGTTCTGGAAATGTGCGAATTATTTCTCTCTGTAAGTCTTCAAAGAAGCCCTTGCCAGTCCATTCAGCAATAAATCCATTCGCCTGATTAAAGAAACTAAGATCAAACTTTAACCCCTTTTCCCAGCACGCTTCATAAAGCTTCCAAGTCAACCAAGTCTTTTCCTCTATTAGTAGTTGCTCCTCTTCTTTCCTTAACGGAAGAGATAGTTTTTCTGCTAGAAAATCGAGCTGATAATGATGCAGTGTAGGGAAGAAAATCCTTGCTAATTCTGAGGTGTCCCAAAAAGGCTGCAGAAAATGTAAATTTAATTCCCGCTGAAGAATAGTGAGGAACAAGTGCGCTTCATGACCTACTAAAACTGCCTCACTCATGAAATTAATAATTTCTTGACGATGCTTAGCTAACCAGTTATCGTTAGTAAAGTCAATATTTCTATGGCTATAGTCTTGACGACCTGGTTCTTCTGAGTCAATCGGTTGATAAGAATAACAGCATGATTCGTGAATCAGTCCTTCACGGACTCGAAGTGCTGATAATTGGACTATTCTACCTTGTGAACATTCAGAACCCACTGTTTCAATATCAAAAAACACGATATCTTTGACCACAAATGTTGACCCCTCTCTTTTGATATTGTACACTATTTTCATGACTGGAACCAACAAAAGCAGGATTTTTGAAATCTATAGCGAATACTCTTTCAAATACGTTCAGAAATTTGAAAATGAATTTGAATTCGACTATCTTTAATTAGGAAGAAGGATTCCCATTGTTAAGACGAAAGATATCGATGTTCGGACTCAGTCTCGCCATTTTATTCACTAGCCTTTTCTTGAACGGATGTTCTCCTAAGCCCTTTTTAACACAAGATGGAACTTATGTAATTTTGTCAGTTTCGCCAACAGGCATGAACCAATCAGAGCTCCTGGAATTACCATGGGACACTAATATGGCTGTTCTACAAAAGTTCCTCTTAGAAGCTTCTTTTGTATTGAGTGATCTGCACACACCCACTCCATCTGAGACATCTACGGAATCCCTAGTGATGGCGACAAAAATTCAGGCTAATTTCCCACAACCAAAGAGAATGAAGTTTATGGTTGATAACCACTCTCTTAATCTTGATGTACAGTCTATACAAATTGAAGTCGAGGGACCAAATGTCGGTCAGGTAATCATCAATCAGACCATTGTTTTACAAGGGCTTGAGAACCCTAACCTCCAACCTGCCTTTCAGGAATTATTGGATGCACTGCACAATAGCGAAGCGAAATAGAAAGTTGCTTAACCGCAACTTTTCTTTTTGTACAACTATCCTATCTTAGTTTCGAATATTTGCTAAACTTCGTATTCTCAGCTCTTGGAAGAGGTTATAAAGGAAGCTTTTCTTAGCAACACTATAAGGGATTACGTACATTTTAGATGTGCTAATTGAAGGGGATACAATTTATGATATTTTTGTTGGACAATCATGATTCTTTTACGTATAACCTTTATCAATACTTCGGAGAACTTGGAGAAGACATCATAGTTAGACGACAAGACGCTTGTAAACTTGAGGATATAGAAGAGGTACACCCCGACCTAATTGTAATCTCACCCGGCCCATGTACCCCCGATGAAGCCCCTTTCTCTTTAGCGGTCATTGAACATTTTAAAGGCCGTATCCCTATTTTAGGGGTTTGCCTTGGTCATCAAGCTATAGGACAATTCTTTGGCGGAAAAGTGATCAGAGCTAAGCAGCCAATCCATGGAAAGACAATGCCTATTCGACATGACCAACAAGGAGTTTTCCATGAGTTAGTCAACCCTTTAGTAGTGACGCGATATCACTCTCTGATAATCGAGCGCTCCACTCTTCCTGAAGATCTTGTAATTACTGCCGAAACGGACGACGGCGAAATCATGGGGATTCGACACTTCGACTTGCCGATAGAAGGTATTCAGTTTCATCCGGAAGCCATATTAACAGAATCTGGCCACCAGTTGTTAAAGAACGCCCTTCAAAATGCCAAAGACTGGAATTCTCATAATTCTCCGTCACAATGGGTTGTTCGGCCCCTCTCAGTTTCAATTCCTCCCCTTCGTTTATTTCCAGCCTTAAAAGGAGAATATTCACCATTCTTCTTAGATAGCGGCAACGGCTACCAAGAACTCGGAAAATATTCTTATATGGGGGCCTTCCCCTTTCTGGAAGCAACGGCCTATTCGGAAAAGCTCGAACTTTTCTATTCCGACAAATCTAAACTTGACATTACTCCCCTTCAAGAAACCAAAAGTCTGGAATATCTTGATCAGATTAGTCGAAAATATTACGTCCCCCATTCTCCCTTTCCCTTTTCGGGAGGGGCAGTGGGCTTTTTAAGTTATGACTTGAAAAATGAACTTGAGCATCTTCCTAAGGTAGCAAAAGATGACCTTAACTTACCACTATGGCGATTTGCTTGGTATGATGGAATAGTTATCTATGATCATGCCGAGAACAAATACTGGATTGCTGCCTGTGGAATGCAAGAAGATGGATCTTGCCGACGGGAATTGGCAAATTCTCGAATTGCGCGCCTAGAACAATCAATCAATGCTTTTCTTAAATGCGAAACTCAACAAGAATTATCAACCCTCTCGGATAATCGCCCCGCCGCTATTATTGAGCCTAGTGTAAGCAAGCAACAATACTTAGCGGACCTACAACGTGTAATTGACTATATCTATGCCGGTGATATCTACCAAGCCAACTTAACTCAACGCTTCTCCATAAATTGGGAAGGTGATACTTGGAGTCTGTATTCTCATCTTCATCAACAAAATCCTGCTCCCTTTGCAGCTTTCCTTCCTTACCAGGATTTTCAAGTTCTTTGTAGCTCGCCCGAACGATTTATACAAATTCGACCCGATGGACAAGTTGAAACCCGTCCAATTAAGGGTACTCGTCCACGCAAAGACTCACCTTCAGAAGATCAAGAACAAGCCATGGAACTTCAGAACAGTCCTAAAGACCGAGCTGAACTTACCATGATCATCGATCTAGAAAGAAATGATCTCGGACGGATCTGCAAGTTTGGAACCGTTAAGGTTCCTGACTTAATTAGGCTTGAAAAATATCCAACGGTTTGGCATCTAGTTTCCACAGTAACGGGACAACTGTTACAAGGATTAAAACCTAGTGAGATTATTAAGGCAATTTTTCCCGGTGGTTCCATTACAGGTGCTCCTAAAATCAGAGCTATGGAGATTATCGAGGAGTTAGAACCCCACTCTCGCGGCCTTTATACCGGTAGCATTGGTTATATCGGCTTTGATGGAGCTTGGGACTTAAACATAGTTATTCGGACAATATTAATAAAAGATAGCAAGGCCTTTGTTCATGTAGGAGGCGGAATTGTCGCTGACTCCAAGCCTGAGGATGAATATGATGAGACTCTCCACAAAGCAAAAGCATTATTTAAAGTTTTGAGAGGTCATCTGCATGACACCCATTAGTACAATTTCCACAAATGATCGTCTGGCTTTATTTGGATTAGGACTTTTTGAAACTCTCCTAATTACAACTCGCGGTGCACTCTTTGACGATCTGCATTGGGAGCGTATGTATAGAGGGGCTAAGATACTGGGCCTCAAAATGCCTGATCAACAGAAATGGCGCTTGATCATTCAAGATTTTGTCCGTCAATATAGTTATTCAGACCCTTTTGCCCTTAGAATTACCTTAAGTGGAGGAACACCAGCAACTAATCTTCCTTCTCAGTTACTGCTTCATCAACGCCCAATACCTTACACACCCGAACAGTACTCTTCTGGTATAAAGCTACACCTCTTGCCATATCCCCGAAATGAGCAATCTCCACTGTGTAATATTAAGTCAACTAATTATCTTGAGAACCTCTTGGCAAAAGAAGAAGCTGTAAGTAATGGATGTGATGAAGGAGTGTGGCTCAATACCCAAGGATATTTAGCTGAAGGGACAATGAGCAACCTCTTCTTTATTAAGGATAAGACTTTATATACCCCTGCACTGACAAGTGGATGTTTGCCTGGGACGCGCCGACAAATTATTCTTGATTTAGCTCGCTCAAAAAATATCTTTACCAAAGAAGGCTTCTACACCCTAAACGATCTCTTGTCTGCTGATGAAGTCTTCATGACTAACTCCTTGATGGGTTTAATGCCTGTACGAAGTTTGAATGGTTGTTCTTATAGAGTCTCATTGCCACACTCTAAAGATTCTATCATGAGAAATCTTGAACACTCTTACTCGAATTTGATCAAAGAACAATAATTCTCTACCTTTTATTTTAATAAGGCAAAGGTGCCAAAAGTTTGAATCCCTCAAACCCTTGGCACCTTTTTGAATTTAATTAATATTTTTCATCCAATACCTCAAACATTTGTGGTGTTGCTTGCTTGAAGGCTTTGTTTTCTCCAACTGTATCAGCCCAATTCTCATACGCAGTACGATTTTCCCATTTCGAAAAAAGCATTATATCTTTGGTGTTTTGTTGCTTATTAACTGAGGCAAATTTAAATCCCTCGATATCTTCAACAGATTGTATCCCTGTCCTAACTTCTCCCAGAATTCGATCCTGATCAGGACCATTGAACGTATGAATAACTGTTAACATAAAATATCCTCCCATTAACCTTAATTTAATATTTAGCGTT
>JGI2924J29684_1078147_pt1 | contig 32997 bp, 27 predicted proteins | sample BenlonsequencITS_FD_29684 | JGI IMG/M metagenome (IMG submission 29684)
CTTCTGTTCAGGAGGCATATCAGGAGCTTCATCCAGAAGACTTAAGTATCCTATAACGGAGGTCAGAGGTGTCTTTATATCGTGAGCTAAATAAACTACTAAATCATTTTTGCGCTGTTCGGCATCAAGAGCAGCTTTCTTTTGTTTTTCCAAGTTGTTTTTCAGCTGATTAAGCTTATTTTCCATGAAATCCAATTCCGATGATAAAGTAATTTCATCATTTGACTCCTCAGCAAGTTTATTCATTCCAGCGCTGATTTCATCAAAATATTTTGTGAACCAAGAAATAAAAAATCGAAAAAATATAACTAAAAATACTAGGATTACAACAAAAAGGATCATGCCCATATTGTTACGTATCACCAACTGATAGATTGTCTGTGCCTCCGAATTATCAAAATTAAAAGTGTTGATTAAAAATCGAACGATACGATTTCCGATCTGTCCACGCAGGATATAGCGCAATAGAGAAACAGTCACAGCGGCGGCAACTGTAATCAGAAGCATTTGAAAAAATACTTTTCTTTTTAATTTTGTATAATCATTCCTTCTGTTATCTCTCTTACTTTTCAATTTTATAGCCAATCCCCCATACCGTTTTGATATATTTAGGATGTTCCGCGCTGTCATGCATCTTTTCCCTTAAATGTCTGATATGAACCATTACCGTATTATTGCTATTGGTAAAATACTTGTCTCCCCATACCTCATGATACAATTCTTCCGAACTGACCACTCGTCCGCGATTGGAACAAAGGACCCAAAGAATAGAAAATTCTGTAGGAGTGAGAGGTAGCCTTTTTTCATTTAGGGTACATTCATGGGTCTTCATGTCCATTACCAAGCCGGAAAAGGCAATCAAGTGTTCTTCCTGGTTTCGCACCGCAGAATTATATTTGGTAAATCTTCGGAGTTGTGCCTTCACGCGGGCAACGAGTTCCAAGGGGCGAAAGGGTTTAGTGATATAGTCGTCTGCACCTAATGTCAGCCCCGTGATCTTATCGATTTCTTCTTCTTTTGCTGTCAGCATGATAACCGGAAAGTTATGTTTTTCTCTAATTTTCTGGCAGAGAGTAAAGCCATCAATATCCGGCAGCATAACATCAAGTATTGCCAGCTCTAACGGTTCCGACTCAACACACCGTAAGGCCTCTTGACCGGTATAAAATTTATATATTCTAAACCCTTCATTTCCTAAATAAACTTCAATGAGGTCCGCTATGGACTTCTCATCGTCTACAATTAAAATATTGATGCTCATAAGTTCTGTCCCTTCTTCCTGGATAAGCACTCATTTTTTATTGTACTGCAAAAAAAATTTAAATCATAATAAGTTTCTTATGAAAACCTTAAGGTTTTATTAATTAATAAATTAGTCTCAGTATAAAGATACGGTAATAGAGCAAAAACATAAGCAAAAGTGTACCAAAAGCAATTATAACCCAGTCTAATTTTTTACTACTAATATACTTATTGCTTAGACGATATAATATCAGTCCTAAAATGCCTCCAACAGTATTTGTAATTACATCAATTATGTCTGTCGCTCCAATAGCGAAGATAAATTGAATTAATTCAGCAGTAAGGCTAAAAACCAGAATCAAAGTAAACTTAGGCAAAAATCTAAACCTTTTGTAATTGACATTCAAAAGTATGCCAAAAGGAATAAAGATTATAAAATTATTTATCATTTCTCCGAAATTAATTCTTCCATTTAGCTTTAAAGGAGCAGCAAATGGATTCAAGTTAAGACTTCTATGGTTATAATTAAATACTGACAAAATATTGTATTGTAATTTGAATAACACTAACCAAATTAGTATTACTAAATATACGGCTAGCAATCCTCTAGATAATATTTTTACTATATAGTCGCTTCTAGCTCTTTTTTTAGAATTGTCTTCAGTTGATTGACTGCAGGTTGTCATTTCATCTAAAACTCCTTACTTTTTGTATTACATTTCAAATTGATGAGAAGTAAAATCTATTTCACTGACTTCATTCTACCAAAACGGGATAGGCTTTAGTAAATAAGTACTTATAAATTTCTTAAGTTTTCCTTATGGAGGCCTTAATTTCAGGTATTTTCCGGAAACCCTGAATAACCATGCTTTATTTTTAACTAACTGACAGATCAGAAAGCCCCTGGATAATAACCCAGGGGCCTTCCTGATTATGAAGGAATTATTTTAACTGTATAGGTACCCGGTTTCCGGTAACCCATTCAACTTTGCGATTGCTGTGTTTAGCGAAGATCGGAGAACTGTCTCCTAGTACTGCCTATAGAATTCATAGAGCTTCTGATCGACATCGACCCAGCCTATCCAGGCCAAGTGCCAAAGATCCTTGAGATAATAATCCTCATATTCATGAGAGGAAAAATCAGCCAGAGGATACCCTTCTGCTTGGACAAGGGCTGCCAGCTTTTGATAACACTGTTCTCTCTGCAAACGGTCCAAGCCGGCATAATCGTACCAGCGACCGTTCATGGGAATAATTACAAATAGAGGTTTGGCACCTTTCTCCTTTAACACTTGCATTAGTAGCTTTAAGTCATTATATTCTGGTGAAGATAAATTCAAATCGTGTTTATCGCTATCTTTACTTTCTTTCAATTTTGGGAGCAGGTACTCTTGATAAAATTTATTATCCATCTTAAATGGATTATTGTCCGTGGATTTAATGGCATCGACCTTCGCTTCTTCACGCAGCCTACTCCATTCCATTTCCGGCGGATTTGCTGCTTTAGCCGAATACCTTGCCACTTGCTTATCTGCCAGGTCTTTAACCTGCCATATCACTTTGAAAAAATCTCGAACCTCTAAGGCCGAATATTCCATGCGAGCAGGGAGCCAATCCAAAGTTTTGTTTACTTTAGCCATAATACTTGAGTTGATTTCATTTTCTAACATATTCTTAAGATAGGGATATTCTTTATAAGCTTCCGGAAAATTGAGAATCCGTTCAGCAATTTGACGCTTTAAACTCGGAGAAATGTCAGAGCTAAAAAACATGTTATAGGCATGAAGGGCTGAAAAATTCCCTTCAAAAGTCGATTGCGAGATTCCTCCCGGACCAAACCACTGGGGGGTTATAAAGATAGCAATTTTCTTTCCTCTTAAGTCCTCAAGGGAAGCTAAGTTCAGTACATTAATAATCGTTTGGGTTCCGCCTCTACCAATCAAAAAAGGTGTCACTCCCGTCTCAGGGGTTAGCACTTTAGCCGGGTGATAATTGTTGATCATGGACATTTCAGAGGATCCATACATGGGAATCACTCCCGGGGTATCAACCGCTTCCTGCTGCAAGATGCTTCCTTGAAATGTGTCGAAATTAGGATTAACCCCCATAGCCTCGACAACACCCGGTTTAAGAATAAACCTTTCAGCGAACAGCTTTAATCCCGCACCGAGATTAGTAATTGTAACCACGAAAAGAACAATTGCCAGAAGCAGCGCAAACAGTGAATATCTTAAGGCCAAAGGTCCCTTTAGCTCTTGTTTTTGGGACGACTTTTGATTTAGAGCTACGAGGGGCATTTTCTAACCCTCCTTACAAATTCTTACTTCGACGCACTAGGTCAGTCTTTTCCTTAGTTATCTCATAATCTTCATATTAACCTAAATTCCAATGAAATTCACAGGATATAAATGGCAATTTTAAGGGTTCTATTTTAAAATACCGATCTTGAGCATATGGCAGTTCTCAAAGTTAGAATGTCATTACTAAGTTCATTAGCCTTTGTGGCTTGTAAGCTAAAAGAATGACTTTCATCTCATTAAAACAGTCAGAGGATAGATCACACATTTTTACATGCGACCCATCCCCTGATTGTTTATGCATATATACTCGACCAAGGACAGAGAATACTAAAATATATAAAAGAACTTAGATGAATGAGCTAACTTTATTTAATAACAGAATCTGGAGGGATTATAATTGGGTAATAAGCTGGTTGAGTTCTTATCTAAGCTAACAACCTCTTCAAAGGAAGCAACCTCTGATATTCTTATCCTACAATTCACGATAGTCAATGCTTATCTGGTGGGAAAACCAACCCAAAGTGACTGGACTCTAGTTGATGCAGGTCTGGAAAACTCAGCAGACTTTATTATTCAAGCAGCAGAGGAACGTTTTGGGAAAGAGGCTCGTCCTCAAGCCATTATTCTTACTCACGGACATTTTGACCACGTAGGCTCGCTAAGCAAGCTTTCTCAGCATTGGGATATTCCGGTTTATGCCCATGAGTTCGAACTTCCTTACATTACCGGAGAAAAAGATTATCCCCTGGCCGATCCAAGCGTAGGCGGCGGCCTGGTGGCAGCAATGTCTCCCACCTTTCCACACACCAGTATAGACATTGGCTTTCGAGCTAATCCCCTACCCTCAGACCACAGCGTCCCGGGTATGCCCGGTTGGAAATGGATACTAACCCCCGGCCACACTGACGGTCATATTGCTTTATTCCGCGAAACAGATGGCATACTTATACCGGGAGATGCCCTTACGACAGTAAAACAAGAATCCCTGTTGTCTGTAATGACACAAAGCGAACAAATAAGTGGTCCACCGGCTTATCTAACCACTGACTGGAAAGCAGCGGAATCATCCGTCGATAAATTAAGAGACCTAAAGCCGTCCTTAGTTATTCCCAGCCACGGTCAGCCAATGAAGGGTGCAGAGTTGACTCGGCATTTAGATATGCTGACTCATCACTTTGAGGAAATCGCCGTCCCGGAACAAGGAATTTTTGTTGATTGAAGATAATCTTCATCACCTGACATCTATTGAAGCAAAGGTCCGGCGAATTCCATTGTGGTACTCAACTTTCGGATAGCCTATGATGACAAATAATCCTTCACGGCTTTTATAGCGAATACCATAGCTTTCTCTAAATTTTCGGGCAGCCTTACCGTTTTGAATTAAGGGATGAACAGCTCCTAACATACATGTCCCCAATCCTAGGGATTCAGCGGCAATCATAGCATAGGTAGCTGCAACTATGGGATCGGCGGGGTCAGAATAAGGAGAGCCATAAAAGTAGAGGGCAGCAGGGGCATCATAATTAACCAGGTTGATGCCCTTTTCCATATTGTCTAAGTACAAGTCAATGGTAGGTCGAACAAATCCTTTGAATAATTCGTCGTTGGCCTTTCCCCAAAACGGACGCATCAGCCTTAAAAACCATTCAGATACCAGCCATTTTATTCCTTTTAAATAATCACAAAAGTCCTCAGCAAATTTACGCACCTTTGCCGGACTATTGAAGACTATTAGGTTTACATCCGAAGGAGGTAGACCCATCGGGCATGTTTGAGCTGCTTCTATGACTTTTTCCAGGATCTCTTTTTCTACAGGTACAGCTTTAAACTCACGAATACTTCGTCGCCGCTGAAATAGGTTTAACACTTCCTCATAGGCTGAGGAGTTTGTTTTTTGGGGCAGGCTGAATAAGTCCTCGGAAGACAAACAGCGGCCATCAATTTTAATAGCTTCTTTAGGACAAATTGCCATACAATGTCCGCAGGCAATACATCCATAAACTGAATTTATACTGATAACCTTACCCTTTTGCAGAGAGAGATTAAATCCCTTGCATACTTCAACACATAAACCACAGCCTATACACAGTTGTTCATCAATCAAAATAACGGCTGACTCTTTAGTCCGCGAAGTAGGTATAGACACGCAGGTATCCTCCCCGTTATCAAAATTCTAAAGCAGACCCAGCCATGGCCCATCTAAAGGCTTTTGGAAACTCCGCAGCCAACATAGTCAACATAGCAGACCCTGTACAATGATTGGGTGCCAGGCACTCAAGATCAAGGCTTTTAAGATAGTCAATGGTTTGCTGCCGTTGATCCGAGGAAGCTGGTCCAAGATGAGTTCCGCCAATAATCCCTCTCACTTTACTTTCTTTAGTAACCTGCCTGGCCTGCTCTACAATGTTAACCAGTCCGGAATGAGCACAGCCCAGCAGGATGATTAAACCTTGATCCGTCATATAAAACATGCTTAAATCATCTTTAAGGCTGTCTTGAACAACCTGCTCCCCTGCCAATTCAACCAAATGCTCATCTATGTGCTCAAAGGATGATTCTCGCAGAATTTCCCCACTTAACCACAGCCCCGGCCTCAATTCAAAGGGTTCATTATGCCAGTGAAACCTGGCACCTAAGCTTTCTAATTGCTGCTGACAATAAGGAACACCGATATAGCGGTTTGGTTGAATATCGGAAACTTTAGCTAAGTGGCTTGCAAATAAATTCGGATGCGCGTAGACAGATGTTGCCCCTTTATATTGTAATAACTTATAGAGTCCTCCCGTGTGATCATAGTGTCCATGACTTAAGACTACCTTATCAACTTGGCGCAGATCATGGCCCAGAATTTGGGCATTGTTAACAAGGTTCCCTTGCTCTCCCGCATCAAACAGGATCTTCTCATCTCCAAAATCTAAGAGCATGGACAACCCCCATTCCCCTAACAGCCCTAAGGGGACCCCAACAGTGTTTTCAACTAAGATTGTCACTTTTAACTTAGTCATTTTACACTCTCCTTTAAATCCAATCGCATATCCATGCAATACTCAAAAGAAAAACCTATAAATGAGTTCCCTATGTATTACTCATATCCTGCAAAACCTAATACTATTTCCGTAATTTTACAAAATTAATACTTGAATATTCCTGGAGTAAAGCCATTTATCCTTCTCTATCTAGTTGTCCTTTTAAAAAGGTTAGAAATGAGGATTTATTATTTATTTGAGCTCTATTTCCTGCTATAATAAGTTTGACTTTAAAATTCGATGATGGAGGATTAGTCATATGAAATTTGTAACACAACTAAAAGGTGAAGACACATGGGAAGAAATCTCCTTAGAAGAGTGCTTATTTAAAACAGAAACCGCTGGTTTCTATATTCCGGGAACCGTACAAAAGATGTTAGAAGATGGCCTGGCAGTTGATACTCCTTGGTCAATCTTTAAAAAGGTTGAATAGCCATTCCTTCTAGTGAAGGATTTAAAAGAGCCCGTCAAGTTTAGACGGTCTCTTTTTATATAAGGAAGGTGAAGTATTTTGGGAATTTTCCTGACCATTTTTATTGTCTTTATCGCTGTTGCCCTATTTCGAGCTCCTCACTCCTCCTCCTCTCAGCACAGATCAAACTCTATTTCTCATTCAAATTATCACACGTTCTCTGATGGCCATGATTACAATGACTCTGATTATTCTTCCTGCGACCACGGCGGATGTGATTCTTCAGATGGGTGTGACTCCGGAGGGTGCGATTCAGGAGGTTGTGGCGGAGGAGACTAACGCCGGCTTGTCTGTCTTAAGTTAAACAACGCACCAGCATGGATGACAAATAGTTTTATAAGATTCAACTTGTTCTTAAACAACTATTCGTCAGATATATAGTCCTTCATTCGTCTATTTAATTAAGGCTACATATCAAATCTATAACTGGGGGGATTTATTCGTGAAAAGAAAACTATGGTACTCTCTTGCTGTACTGGCAGTTTTCACAGGTATGATTATCATGACTGGCCTAAATGAACCGCCCAAGCAAAGTATTGCCCAGGAACCAGAGCAAGCCCAACCCGAGCACCTTAGTCTACCTGTGCTTGGCTCCCTGGATAATCTACGCAGTATCCTGAAAGATGCCGAGAATTCCAGAGGATTAAGGGGACAAGGTGTGCTGATGGGGGCAATTGCCCTTGATGGAATGACGAAGTCAGCTGCTGCTCCACCAGTAGATCAGGCTTCTCCGACTAATTCAGGAATTACATCTAAGGAAAGCAAAAACTACTCCTCGACCAACCTTCAAGTAGCAGAGGTTGATGAAGCTGATATTGTCAAAAGTGATGGTACCTATCTCTACCAAGTGAACAACCAGGAACTTCTCGTCATTCAGGCAGACCCCTCCGATCAAATGCACATTGTAAAACGAATCAGTTTTGATGAAAACGAATTTTCACCCCAGGAATTATATGTTGACAATCAGTATCTGGTTGTGTTAGGCAATGCCATCTATCCGGAAACCCAGCCCTCAGCTACAGAAAAAGATCAATCCAAGGCTATGATCTATCCGCCGGTAATCCACAAATCTACGACTAAGGTGATTATCTATAACCTAGCCGATAAAGCTAATATAACCAAACTTCGGGAGGTCGAGCTTGACGGTGATTATGTCTCTTCTCGAAAGATCGGTTCAAATTTATACTTAATAGCTAACAAGTATCTAGACTTATATCGAATCATGAACTCAGAAATGGAACCTACTTTACCCAGTTATCGTGATACAGCTCTAAAAAATGAATTTATCAATCTGGATTACGCCAAAATCCGTTACTTTCCAGACTGTATAGAACCCAACTACCTTATGATCGCCAGTCTTAATCTTGATCAAGCCCAGCAAGAAATGCAGGTGCAAACCTTCCTGGGTTCCGGGCAGAATGTCTATGCATCCCCCACTAATCTCTATATCGCTGTCACTCAATATGAGCGGGCTGAACAGGATACCCCCGGAACCACTCCGAAGAAGCAAATAATCCCTAGTCCCTATAGCATGGCTACAGCTGTGTACAGGTTCAGTCTCGATCAAGGCGGAATTGATTTGCAAGCTAAAGGAACCGTGCCCGGAAACATTCTCAATCAATTTTCCCTGGACGAATACAATAACTGCTTTAGGATTGCTACTACCACAGGAGAGACCTGGCGCTCCGATGAAAACACTTCAAAGAACAATGTTTATATCTTAGGCCCAGACCTCCAATTAATGGGTAAGCTTGAGGATATAGCTCCCGGTGAAAGGATTTACTCGGTTCGTTTTATGGGGGATCGCGGCTATATGGTGACCTTTAAGAATGTTGATCCCTTTTTTGTCCTGGATCTTAAGGATCCCTCCGCTCCCCAAATCTTAGGTGCTTTAAAAATTCCGGGCTACAGTGATTACCTCCATCCTTATGATGAGAATCATATTATAGGCTTTGGTAAAGAAACCATAGAGCTAAGTCCCACCAATAATAATCAAGGGATTCTTCCCGGTTCCCCCGTGGGTTCCAATGCTTACTACCAAGGGATGAAACTAGCTGTCTTTGATGTTACCGATGTAACCAAGCCTGTGGAAATGTATAAAACCACAATCGGCGACCGTGGGACTGATTCAGAAGTACTCCATAATCATAAAGCTTTGCTTTTCGACCAAGAGAAAAAGCTACTATCCTTCCCCGTCACGGTGATGGAGGTTAAAAACCCTGTCAAAAGTCCTTCCGGGGTTCCCCAATATGGCTCATTTGCCTTCCAGGGGGCCTATGTCTATAATTTTGATTTGCATAGCGGTTTCACCCTAAGGGGTAAAACAACTCATCTTGATAAGCCAGATTTACTGAAAGCCGGTCAGCATTATTATGGAACTAAGGAAATTGAACGAGTTCTTTATATCGGAGATACATTGTACACCGTCTCAAAAGGAAAAATAAAAGCTAATGATCTAAGCTCTCTAGAAGAGAAAAAAAGTTTAACGCTTAATCCTTAAAAACTTTACCTGTTCAACTAGATTTGTTAAGCTAACAAAGATGGATAAGTATTGATTAATCCATGTACCGCTTTCACATTCAAGAGAAAGGGGTGCATGGAAATTTATTTCTAAGCCGCTTTTTCTAAATAGTTTTTAGCAAAGAATTAATTTGTTGGTAAAATGATCACAATAAGTAAATCCTGAAACTAAGAAAGGTCTGTTTAAAATGTTTGATACAGTAATTACCGGTGGTTTAATAGTAGATGGTACAGGTACTCCCCCCTATCGAAGTGATGTGGGGATACAGGATGGCCTGATTGTAGAAATAGCCCCTGACCTGTCTGCAGAGGCCTCAAGGATTATTGACGCGACGAATAAAATAGTAACTCCGGGGTTCATAGACGTTCATAGTCATTGCGACTTAGTACCCTTTATGTCTGATTCAATTCGGGAGAGCAGAATCAGACAAGGAGTAACCACTGAGATTATCGGCCAATGTGGCTTGGGCTCGGCCCCCCACCTCCAAAGAATGGAGGATTGGCGCAATTATCTTATCCCAATCTTAGGCCCCGGACCGCTAACCTGGGATTGGCAAGACTTTTCTATGTTTTATAGGCAACTTGATCAAGCAGAAAAACTTAACAACTTCGCAGCCTTAATTGGTCACGGAGCAGTTCGAGCTCAAATTCTTGGCTTAAATAATGTGAAGCCTTCCACAAAAGAAATCGAAGCCATGAGCGGGATTGTTGAGGATGCAATGGCTCATGGAGCTTTAGGGATATCCTATGGCTTAGCATATCTCCCCGGGATGTTTGCTCCTAAAGAAGAACTAATTGCTCTGAGTTCGGTGGTTGCAGCTTATCAGGGGATTATGATGATTCATATCCGCAGTCACTCTCGACAGGTTCGAGAAGGAATGTCAGAAGCAATTTCTGTCGCCAAGGAATCCGGAGTTAAGTTGCAGATTTCTCATATGCGTTCCTATGCCAATCGAGATTTTGGCATAACCGCCGAAGAATTGATTGAGATGGTAGAAAAAGCCAGGATGGATGGTGTGGATGTAACCTTTGATGAACACCCTTATACTGCCGGCAGTACCCTCTTATCTCAGACCTTACCTCCCTGGGCTAAAGAAGGCGGCAGCACGGAAATCATTCGTCGCTTAAAAGACCCCCAACTAAGGGCTAAACTAAAGAATGACCTCCAGGGTCAAGGCCCCGACTATTCCGGCTGGGATAACTTTGTCGGTATGGTTGGCTGGTCAAATATTATGATCAGCTCTGTCAGTAAGCCCCAAAATAAATGGGCAGAGGGCTTAACTGCAGATCAATTAGCCCCCCAAAAAAGCTTGCCGGATTCTCAACTAAACAGCCAAATCATTGACTCTATTGCTGACCTATTAATCAGCGAGGAATGTCGTTGTTCTATGGTCATGAAGAACCTATTCTCTGAAGAGGATATTATTGCTCTACTCAAGCATCCATTATGTCAAATTGGCTCCGACGGTATTCCTACCGGTAAGCCCCACCCTCGTTTATTTGGCACATACCCTAAATTCTTAGGGGAGTATGTCCGGGATAAAAACACAATGACCTGGGCTGAAGGGGTTAAGAGAATTACCGGAGACCCGGCACTACGTTTGAATTTGCGAGACAGAGGATTTATCAAAAAAGGCTATATGGCCGATCTGGTAATTTTTGATTCCCATAATATTGCAGCCCAGGAAGACTACACCAACCCTGCTCAGCATCCCACCGGTATCAACTATACAATAATTAATGGGCATATCGTTCTTGCCAATGATGAAGTACTAACCACAAATGCCGGCAGAATGATCGGGATGAACTATTAACTTATATTATACTGATTACTCTTTAGTGCTTACTAATTGGTATGCAACCAATTACTAAAAACGCGCTTAAATTAGCTAGATAAGTACTGAACCAAATAAAGATAACCAGCAGTTACGGGATAAAAATCCGGTTACTACTGGTTTTTTTCTTATTAAATTACTTACCGAAAAAACCTTTATTTAGGTGCGGATAGCATCCTTATATCCAGCCAAAAATAAAGAAATCAGGTGAATTACGAGGAGTTATAATATGTATTTCATTATATTTGATTTAGAATTTAATCAAGACGTTGCTTCTTTACAGAACTTTGATGGTAAAGGATCTCCCTATCCCTTTGAAATCATTCAAATTGGTGCCATCAAATTAGACTTGGAACTTAACACTGTAGGCACTTTTAACCGTTACGTCAAGCCAACCTTCTACACCAGAATTAACCCATTTGTCACAGATTTAACCGGTATTACCACTGAGCAGCTTTTAACTGAAGAACCCTTTTCGGAGATTTATAAGGCTTATACAGCGTTTACCAAGGAGAGGGATTCAATATTCTGTACTTGGGGCATGTCTGATATAACAGAACTATTCAGAAATGTCGAAGCCCAGCAATTAAGCCCCAGGTTTTTACCCCAAAGGGTTATTAACATACAACCCTATGTCTCCACGCATTTCAATCTTTCTCAAAAAAACTTATTACGTCTTCAACATGCAGTAGAGTTGCTCCATATTCCAATAACAAATGCATTTCACAATGCCCTTCATGATGCCTTTTATACGGCTGAAATATTCAAAATAGTATACAATTCTTCAATTCAACCCAAGCCCTATGACCCATCCTACAGGACAATTAGAGCAAAACGCCCATCAAGAGTGATAGACACGGATAAACTTCTTCAGCAATTTGAAAAAATGTATGCCCGCAAAATAACCACAGAAGAAAAAGAGATGATTCAACTTGCCTATAAAATGGGAAGAACCAATCAATTTTTAAAAGACGGGTAAGAGGTCTCTTCGCGAGATTTCAGGTACAAGTACCATTGGAAGTAAATTGCTTTTTCGCAAAAATAAATACGTCTGTAGTGATTGACCCATCGTTCTCCGGATAGTCTTGCTCTTTGATCTCAATGATAGACAAGTGATTATCTTCTAATATTTTCTTGACACTTTTGGCGGAATGATAAAAATAGTATATTTCCTCCTTAGAAAAACTGGTTTTCTCAAAACCATCCTTTTTCCCTTCCATAAAGCTTAAATATAGTTTACCTTCCCCCTTTAAATAGTTCGAAACCTTTTGCAGAAGGGAAAGCACTTCTGTTTGATTTAAATGAACTATACAAAATGATAAGAATACCGCATCAAATGATTCGGCATTAAAACTAATGTCTCGTATATCTTGACAACTAAAATCTCCTGCCGGAGCATTCTTTTGGGCTAGTTTGATCATTTCCTCGGAAAGATCAATTCCTTTAAGCGTAAAATTTTTACCGGCTAACATTAACTGTCTCGCGACATTACCTGGTCCACACCCCAGATCCAAAACTTTTATTCCTGGCTCAAGTAAATTAATAAACTCTCTAATCATTTTTTGGTAAGGTAGATAGTCGATAAATTTGTCATTGAAGGCAACACAGTTGTTGTCATAGGCAGTTATGGTTTTACTGATTCTTTCCATGCAGCAACACCTTTCAATATTATACAAATATATGCTTGTTAGTTAAGACGGCCACTCTCTTCACGCCGAGCTTATATTATTAACATTCAAATACACATTTTAAGAAGTGATCATATAATAACTTATATAATTGGCAACTGAACTTTGTTCAGATTCATTTCAGATTATTTTCGATTAGAAAGGATGCTTTAGATGAATAAAATTAAAATCTTAGAAGTACTTAATGATGCATTACAAAATGAGCTTGAAATTGAAAAGGTTATAATCCTATACACTAATGGGGAGACTTTTGAAATTGACAGCGAAGCCGAAGAAGGAGAAGAAGATATAATCCCCCAACTCTCCGAAAATGCTGCTCTTAACGATGATGACGTTAATGATGATGTAAGGCTAGTTGAATTCCCAGAAATTGATGAATTGGATAAACCAAATGATTTCCAAGAACTAGCTGAATTGCCTGAAACAAAGGAAGTTGAGAGTGTAGATTCTAAGGATAATATAGCGACCATAGTCCTGGAGGGTAATTGGACTCACATAAACTATCTTCCATTCAGCCGGAAAATTAATATTATAAACTAAGTACACTAATAAGAAGATGCCTCAAGCTGCTGAGACATCTTCTTATTAAATTCAGACACTGTTTATAATTAGCTATTATCTGATTCTTCTACGTCAAGTAAATCAAGCATAAATAGAAATAGCGGAATTCCAAACAATAGCCCCCATACACCCATAAAATGCTCAGAGAGCAATAAAACTACGAAGGTGAAAAATACTGGCAGCTTGGTTTTTATGGACATTAATTTTGGATTTAAAAAATAGGCTTCAATGGCATGCAATAATACTATCATACCAATTACATAAAGTATTTTTAAAAATCCACCCAATTTAAATGCGATAATTGATAAGGGAATAAGTGAAATTATTACACCAGCCACAGGGATTAATCCTAAGATAAAAATCATAAATCCTAATCCTATAACCTGATGAAACCCTAACAAACTCAAAAAGATCGCCGATAAAATCGAATTTATAAAGGAAATCAAAATTTGTGTTTCCATTACTTTGGCAAAGGAGTTCACAAAATTTTGGCCTAATTTTTTATAATACATGTAAACGAAGCTTGCTTTACTGGATTCAAACTTATTTAAGAACCTAATAGTTTTATCTTTTTCAAGTATCAGAAACAGGCTCAAAATTAAGGCAATAAAAATATTCAAACTAAAATTCCAGATATTTGTTACTGAATGGATTAAAAATGTTCCTCCTTCGACCACATAGGACTGGATGCTTGTGCTAATAGCTTCTCGCAACTGCGGATTGATCGCATCCTCATAATTATTGATATCAAAATTACTTAGCTGAACTCCAATGAACATTAACTGCTTAGTTAGAATGGGTATATATCTGTATATTCCAAAGATAATTGATGACGCTACAAAAGAAAAGACTACGACAGTTACCCAAGTTCTATTTATAGGGATTAGTTTAACAATCTTTGAAAAGATGTAGTTCTGAATCCCGTATAAAATGAAAGAAAACATGAAGGTCAGAAGAAGTAAATTCATCATAGGTCGAACCCCTATGATGATTGCAAATAAAAGAAGTAAGGACAACCCCTTTTTAAACAAATTACTTTCCAAAAAATTTTGAAATTTCATTATGAGTTTTTTGCCTCCTGAGAACTCTTAATTTTTTGCTTTATGTTCTATTATACTACATAATACCACGTTACCCCCAAGGTATAAAGGGGCTGTCCGGTTCTCATTATTTCTACAGGTAACATGGTACCCATATCTAAAACTATAAATAAAAATAAAAGGCCACTCATTGAGTGGCCAATTTAAAATAATCCCGCAAAGTTCCTCACAACTAATGGATACACGGCTCAAGATTAATCTTCAACTAAACTTTACCAAAACCAAATACCAGTTGGTTTAATCAAAACTCTTTACAAACATATTTCTGAAGGCTCAAACATTTTAAGGATAGAAACTGCCTACTAAAAAGCAAACCACCTAAACATTTCTTGGTAACGTATGGGAAACTAATCTGGACAAATCCTCCACTATCTGTTAACTTTGATCTACTTACTGCGGTCAATCTTATAATTCACCATTGATAAGGTAAGTCTTAAATCACCTGAATTCTATACAGTTTCCGTTTCCAATTCTCTTTACTGATCACCGAAAAAATCTAACTCTTATTGATCACTGACAATTTACCTTAACTACTAACTACTAAACTACTAACTACTAAACTACTAACTAACTAAACGATTATCTACTGAACGACCTTACTAACTAAACGACTATCTACTGAACGACCTACTAACTAAACGATTATCTACTGAACGACCTTACTAACTAAACGACTATCTACTGAACGACCTACTAACTAAACGACTATCTACTGAACGACCTACTAACTAAACGACTATCTACCGAACGACCTACTAACTAAACGACTATCTACCGAACGACCTTACTAACTAAACGACTATCTACTGAACGACCTACTAACTAAACGACTATCTACCGAACGACCTTACTAACTAAACGACTATCTACAGAACGACCTTACAACTAAACGACTATCTACTGAACGACCTACTAACTAAACGACTATCTACTGAACGACCTTACAACTAAACGACTATCTACTGAACGACCTTACTACTGAACGACTAACTACCTAGCTGAATGTTTCTTTATTGATCGATTGACTGACTGATCGATAGGAGGAACTTTGCGGGAAAGCTTTCTTTATTGAGAAACAGGAAAACCACCTGTCTAGGTGGTTTCAATTCTCGAAATTCAGCATTTTCAGACTGATTGCAATGCCAACTTTCGATGAATCGAAAACTTTTGCCTAGCACGCGACCAACAACTTTTTGGAACTGAATTACTGTTATTGTGTTCTTATGACTTTATTATACCCATAATTAATGTGTTGTCAAGAGTAAACGAAAAGAAAATTACATCATCAAAATGATTGTATTTTTCTAAGGCGATAATGTCTAAGAACACTATCGCCGCCCTACATTATAATGCTTTCAGGACTTGAGATCTCTGCCAGCTTAAATCGAGTCAGCTTGCAAAGGTAATTATTAGATGAAATTTCCTCCGTCAACCACAATTGTTTGTCCAGTCACAAACCCTGCCTGGGCGATTAATGCATACACTACCTCTGCAATATCCTCCGGCTCGGCAACTCTTCCCAGGGGTGTTCCCGCAGCAAGACGAGTGATGTGCTCATCCTTACCTTCAACCCAACGAGTTTGAACAATTCCTGGAGCTACAGCATTAACTCTTACCTCAGGTGCTAAAACTCGGGCCAGGGATTTAGTAACACTGGTAGCTGCGGCCTTAGAAGCGGAATAGGCGATGGAACTTCCTAACCCGGTCAGACCAGCTATTGAAGTTATATTAATAACACACCCTTTACTTTTCTTTAACTCTGCGGCTGCTGCTCTACAGCAAAAAAACATCCCTTTAACATTAACTCCGAAAATATCATCCCAATACTCGTCCTTCATTCCTTCTAGGTCAGAGTGTTCAACAAAATGAGTCATTCCGGCATTATTAACCAGAATATCCAGTGTTCCGAATTCAGTCACTACTTTATCAACCATTGCCCGAACTTCTTCATCCTTAGATACGTCAGCCTTATAGTACAAACTGCGAACCCCAAGCTTCTCTATCTCTTGACACGTCTTTATGGCATCTTCTTCCGAACGGGAGTAATTAATAGCAATATTAACTCCCTCCTTAGCTAATAACAATGCAATAGCCCTGCCGATCCCAGTTCCGCCTCCGGTAATCAAAGCTGTTTTATTTTTCATTTTCTCAATCCTCCCTAATTAGTTTTTATGTATAGTCTAATGCCATCTAGTGTAACTCACCAGTCCTACATAAGACATTAACCCTTGCTTTAACAGTCAAATTACCTTACTCAATAACCTGGATTCAATTCTATCTATTTAGTTTTATTCTTAAGCATCAATTTCTGATATTCGTCCAACACCTCATCTAATGCCTGACTTACCGCAATTACTTCAGGATCAGTGTAAGCTCTCCCCTCTTTAACCTTGATCAAATCTACCCGCAATTTTTCGATTTGCTTTATAAGGTCATTAATCGTATGAGACACTTTTTTCCTCCATTTTGTTGATAATTGACCACCAATTTAACATTATATACTAAAAATCAGCGGGTAATAAGAGCAAAAATTATTATTTAACAGAATCTTAATATAAATTTTTACCAAATTTTATAAATCAATCCTGTCAATTATCAGCAAAACTTAACTCATTTTCGAAGAGGGGGCAACGGCATGGGGGTCTACTCTGTGAACCAGAACTAACCCCCATTTCCGATAAATGGGGGTTAGTTGTAGGTCTATATAAATTCTCTAAACTGTTTCGCGGCCAGTAAGATATCCTCTTGAGCTAAAATTGCCGAGACAACTGAAACTCCATCAATCCCGGTTCCAATAACTTGCTTTAAGTTACTTAAATTAATTCCACCGATAGCTACAATAGGTATTGAAACCGAATTCTTAATCTGACTTAATTGCTCAAGACTGACTTCAGGGGCATCCGCTTTAGTAGGGGTGTTAAAAATTGCCCCTACTCCTAAATAGTCCGCTCCTTGTTGTTGGGCAAGAAGAGCTTCTTCGAGCGTACTTGCCGAGACCCCAATGATTTTGTCCTTTCCAAACAATTCTCTCGCTTTTATCATTGGCAAATCATCTTGACCGATATGCAGTCCTTCGGCATCAACTGCTAAAGCAATGTCCAAACGGTCATTGATAATCAGAGGAATCTCATAGTGTGTAGTTATTTCCTTTACTCTCTGAGCTAACTCTAGAAATTCTTTGCTGGAAACAGATTTTTCTCTCAACTGAACCAAAGTAACTCCGCCTTGTATAGCTTTCTCCACACAGACAGCCAGATCTCTGGTTCCAAGAGTTTTTCGGTCTGTTACTAAATAAAGACTGTAATCAATCTTGGGTTTTTTACTCATACCTTATCTTACCTTCTCTAGCTAATAATTCAGGGGTTAAGTTATAGATACTGTCAAATAGCCTTGTTCTGAAGGTTCCTATACCTTCACCATGACGCAAGGCAGCGTGAGCAATCTCCCCTGCTAAACCCATGCTTGTTATTCCTGCCACAGCAGCACTGAAATAATCTTTGGTCACCCCGCAATAAGTACCCACCAAAGAAGTGGTCATACATCCTGTGCCTGTGACATCTGCTAAAATTTGATGACCATTGTCCAGCAGGCAAACTTGTTTTCCGTCAGAAACAACATCCGTTTTTCCAGTTATAGCAATGATTGAATCTAATTCAGAAGCCAGTGTTTTAGCGACAACAGAGCCATCTTGTTCATCGGCCAGGGAATCCACTCCCTTAATTGCCACTTCTAAACCCGCTAAGACTTTAATTTCAGACATATTCCCTCGAATCACCTCGGGTTTAAGGGCCTGAATTAACCTGGCGGCGGTATTTGTTCTAAGTTTTGTTGCCCCAACTCCCACAGGATCAAGAATAACGGGAACCCCCAGCTCTTTGGCTTTTAATCCCGCACTAAGCATGCTTTCTATCGTCCGGGAATTCAATGTGCCGATATTTATAACTAAAGCAGAGGCAAAACCAACCATTTCTTCTACTTCTTCGAGATCATCCGCCATTACGGGCGAACCTCCGATAGCCAATACAATATTCGCACAATCATTAACGGTTACATAGTTAGTAATATGGTGGATCAAAGGACTTTTTTCTTTAACAAGACTTAGATTCGCGCTCAGTTTTTCACGAATTTGCATTTTGCTGTCAACCTCCATGTAATAATATGAAATATGCTAATTATGATCATAACCGGTACTGTAGCCCCCAAAAAGAAATCGAACTCAATAAACAGGTGATATAACCAAGTACCCAGTGCACATAAAGCTAAGGTACCCCAATTAACTAATAGATCTGATTGAATTCGCTTATTCTTCAGGAGGAAGTAATCCGTCAACAAGATTGAAAATAATGGGGCGAATACGGAGCCTATTGCATAAAGGAAATTTTCGTATTGTTCGATATTAATAATTATGGCCAAGCCTGTGCCTATCGCAGTTATGACTAGGGCTACGGTTTTCTCATTAAGCTGTGGAAAGATATTAAGACAGGAAACCCCTGCGGAATATGCATCCAGGAAGGTTGTGGTTACAGTTGCCAGGACGATAATTCCGAGGGCGACTATGCCCAGATTAGCAGCCAGCAACATAGCAGCCGGATCAGGGTCATTGGCGATAATAGCAGCACCCAGACCAATAATATACATCCAGCTGCTCCCAATAAAGTATCCGAGCCAGCTCCCCACTGCACCATCTCGCTTGGTTTTGGCAAATCGAGTATAGTCAGAAATTAGCGGCAACCAAGATAAAGGCATGATTACAGCTAGTTCCATAGCCGAGCCAAAGGACATTTCACCAATGCCCTGTTTAGTGAAAAGCTCGTGATTGCGAAAAATGATGGCACTTAAGACTAAGGTTAAAATAAATAGTAAAATTACAGCAAAGTGGTTGGCCTTTTTCCAGCCGCTATCCTTACCAAGCCAGAGCCAAAGCATTATTAAGCCGCCGATAATTAAGCTCCAAACTGTCAGATGATCAAATCCCCAGAGTGTGTTAGTGATCTGATTTACTGACCGAGCCCCTACGATGATCATGACTGCCGTCCAACCCAGTAACTGTAATACGTTCAGGATAGAGAAGATATAGGAACCATACTCTCCAAAGGAGATTCGGGTAGATGCTAAGGCAGGTATTCTCTCTTCGGTTCCGATGATACCTCCCAATACCAAAATAGTTGTTCCTACCAGGTGTCCGAGAAGAATTGCTACAAGTCCCATTTTAAACCCCAAAGGGGCAAGCAGACCTCCGGTTATAATTTCCGCGACGGATATAGAAGCACCAAACCAGAGAGTGGTAAAATTAAGCATACTCAAATTATTTTTTACTGATGAACTCACTCAATTAATCCCGCCTTTTTGTAAAGTGTATAAAAGTGATGGGTAGGCCCTACACCCTTACCAATGGACAATGAATTTTGGATAGCTATGGTTATATACTCCTTAGCTAAGGATATGGCCTTATTTAAGCTATACCCTAAAGAAAGGTTTGCCGTAATTGCCGACGAAAGTGTGCATCCGGTACCATGAGTGTTCTTGGTGGCAATTCTAGCTGTGGAAAAGTAACTGAATTCTCCACCGTCGAAAAGTACATCGATAGAGTCATCTTCTAAGTGTCCCCCTTTGAGCAAGACATTTTTTGCCCCCATCTGATGTATCTCCTTAGCGGCTTCTTCCATTTGCTTAAGATTTTGAATGGACTTATTGGTCATAACCTCTGCCTCAGGAATATTCGGTGTAACCACCATCGCCAAGGGCAATAACTCCTTAATTAGGGTTGCTTCCGCCACAGGATTCAACAAATGGTAGCCGCTTTTTGAGACCATAACCGGGTCTAAAACAATAACCCGAGGAGCATAGTTTCTCAACTCTTCGGCAATTACCTCGATTGTCTCGACTTGCGACACCATACCGATTTTTACTCCGTCGACTTCAATATCGTCAAAAATTGCCTCGATTTGTTTAGCGATTACCTCTCTCGAGATATCTTGGACGGCAAAGACCCCTTGGGTATTCTGAGCAGTGACCGCGGTTATTACGCTCATACCAAAAACCCCATGGGCAGAAAATGTCTTAAGATCCGCCTGAATCCCCGCTCCTCCACTGCTGTCTGAGCCAGCTATAGTCAGTACTTTTTTCATACCGCACCTCCTGTTAATTATTCTCCACGATTAAAAAGAGCACAAATCTCCAGAATAAGATTTGTGCTCTTTCATTGTCATAAAAGAGTGAACTGCTTACCTACGCTGGCATTATCCAGATCAGGTTAATAGGGTCTTAGACTTTTGGGTCTAAATCTCAGCCGGCCAATTCCAGCACCCCTGCCCATAGTATTATTTGTTATAAAACTAACACGGAAAAGATATAAAGTCAATGGACATAACCTATTTCTTAGTTAATATAGCGTACTTGGCGCATTGAAGCACCAGACCTGATCATTCTATTAAAAATTGGCACTAAGATGGGATCAAACTGAATTCCTTGATTCTTAGTTAATTCATTTAAGGCTTGTTCTTGACTCATACCTTTCCGATAGGGACGATTGCTTGTCATAGCATCATAAGCATCAGCTATTGCTAAAATACGACACTCCAGGGGAATTTCCTCTTCCTTGAGTCCCAGCGGATAACCCTTACCATTCCACCACTCATGATGTCTCAATATAAAGTCAGATATTGGCAATAAATCCGGAGCTGATTGGGCAATCCGATGGCCGATTTCACTATGTCGCTGCATCTCTTTGAACTCATCTTCAGTCAGCCGTCCTGTTTTAAAGAGAATGCGATCCGGTATACCTACTTTACCGATATCATGGAATTGGGCCAAGAGTCGTAAGTCTGAGAGAGTCCGCTCCGATAAGGTAATAGCTTCACCAAGCATTATCACCAAATCCTGTAAACGATCCGCATGCCCTTCTGTAATAAAATCTCTAGCCTCAAGTGCTTTCATCATAGCTTGGACAATAGCGCTGCGAGTACTTTTACTGCGATGAAGTTTTTCTCGATACATTCCGTCATCAGCTTCCTTAAACACCTCATCAAGATTGACATTAGTGGTTCCACTTACTGCAAAACCCATCGAGAGGCTGAGGGGAAACTCCTTGTTTTCTAAATTATACTTTTCAACGCCCTTACGAATTCTATAGCAGGCTTTTTCTACGACGGTTAAGTCGCTCTTGGGCAGAATAACAGCAAACTCGTCCCCACCGATCCTAAAGATTAGATCTTCTTCCCGAAAACACTTTTTAATGATGGTCCCGGTTAACCAAAGTAATTTATCCCCTGTGCTGTGACCAAGTGTGTCATTAACGAGTTTTAAGCCATCCACATCACAGACAATTATTCCGACAGGAGAATTGCTATCGTTTCCTTGTAAGGAACGCATTTTCTCTTCAAAATACGTACGATTATAGAGGTCAGTTATAGCATCATGAAAACTAATATGCTCTAACTTTTCTTGAAATTGTTTTCGTTCCGTAATATCTTCTCCAATACTGGCAATTCCCGATACATTACCATCTGCATCAAACAAAAGGGTATGATTCCAGTGAACAAAACGGTTATTTCCGGCTTTAGTCCGGATAGGGTAGATATTATGTACAACAATATCCTTACTGGCTAATACCCCTTTTAACCATCTCTTTGCTTTTCGTCTAAAATCATGGGAAATGAAAACATCAAAGAAATTATGCCCAACAACCTCGTCTTTCTCGTACCCGGTTAATCCCAGAATAAAGTCATTACAGAAGATAATGTTCCCGTCCATATCAATAATCCCGGTAATGAGCTTAACATTCTCCAGCATTGAGCGTAGACGACGTTCAGATTCTCGAAGCATTTTTTCCTTAGACTGGAGTTTTTCGTAATTATACCTTAGTTCTTCTTCAACTGCTTCAAGCTCTTCATAACTACTCTCCAGATCCTTCTGAACTGTCATCTTGTTATAGATTTCTTCCTTTAGACTTATTTCTGAATTTGCCAACTTGCGAAAGTTATCTTGCAGCTCCACGGCCATCCGGCGAAAATTAGTAGCAAGGGATTCTACTTCGATAACTGGGCTATCTACCAAATAATTATTCTCTAGTCCATAAATATTCTCGTTGAGTTCTGAAGTAAAACGAGCTAACTTAGTAAGAGGACGAACAAACCAACGTCTCATTAGGACAGCTAAAACCAGACCTAAACAGACTGTTACCACTACAAAATAGACAGGTAAATAATATAACTGATTCAAGACATAGCTGGCCGGTACTGTAACTCCTAACGACCAGTTAACGCCAACTACCGGAGCATAGGCCAAGTATTTATCACCATCTTCAAAGGTATTCCTAGTAATTCCACTTTCTCCTTGAATCATTTTATTAATGGTATCTTTATAACCTAAAGAAGACCGGTTATACATTCGTCCATTGTAGGTCATAATGAACTCCTCATTAGGATGAGTTATCATCAGTCCATCTTTTTGGACAATAAATGCCTTACTTACTTCTCCATCCTTCGCTGAAATAAGTTCAGTTAATTCAGATAAGTTAATACAACCACCAATTAAACCAACGACCTTACTGCCATTCTTGATAGGAGCTGCGACAACAATAATGTGTCTGCCATTCCCCTTAGAATACAAGGGATCAGATATGATTGTATCCCCTGTTGCCATTACTTTATTAAAATAGTCACGTTCTGTTAGACTTCCTTGGAGCCCGGTATTCTGCAAATAGTTACCTTCCCTATCGGCGTAGAAGAGTTCTTCATAACCTTGATTGCGTTGAACTTCTTCATTTAAATAGGATAAGATCAAGTCCTTATCTCCACTCTTCATTAGGGGGATATTAGCCATGATCTCCAGTTTAGATTCATGGGCATTTAACCACAGACTTACTTTAGAACTTAAAGAATGAGTAAGGGATGTAGTATGAGCTTCCAAATTATTCATTAAGACAGATCTTGTCTTATAAATGGCTAAAAAGGATAATCCGCCCAAGCCGAAGGTCAAGGCCATGATCATCAAAACTGTTACAGGTATCTTAAACTTCTTCTTCTTCATTCTTCCTCCCATGAAGATTCCCATCTTCACCTTAAAAAGCAATATTACTCCTAAATTATATAGAATTCTCTTTAGGTTCTAAAATCCCTCTAAAACCAAGTCACTTGACGATAATATTTTACGATAATTATCTTTTATTCTATATTTCGACAAATGTAATCATTGTTCTGCTAGAAAAAAGTATTTTTTGTTCATTAATAGAAAAATAGCATTAAATATTCAAAAGAAACATTAGTTTGTCTTGCGAATGTGATAAAGTAATATCAAGTGATTCTTAGCTTCAGATGGAGTTTGTCTAAGAGGAATACTTACTCCATCTGAAGCTAAGAATCACTTATCCAGGGACGTAGCAGCCGTTATCTCACATAGAAGATAGGAGTTTACGGCTGGTAGTCATCGGATAAACGAACTCAGCATCAGGAGGAATTACAAATGACAGAACATATTCTCTGGATCGAACTTATTCTTATCGCTATGGTCGGCATTGCCATTATCTTAATCATTATACTTTTAACTCGTTCACGCAATCCTTATGCAAAATTAGAGAATCAATTTAACCTTATGGAAAAAAGCCTTGAGCGCAACGAACGTCTCGTGAATGGCGAAATCGCTAAAAATCGTGAAGAAACCAGCCTGAACGCCAAGCAAATTCGCGAGGAATTAAATCAATCTGTTCGCTCTTTTAATGATTCAGTACTATCTCGAATGTCGGAAATAGCCAACCTTCAAGGTAATCAATTAGACATTTTTTCTAACCAGATGAATTCCCTTACAAAAACAAATGATCTAAAACTAGAACAAATGCGCAAAACCATGGAAGAACGTCTGCTACTGATTCAGCAGGATAACAGTCAGAAATTAGACCTCATGCGGGCAACTGTCGACGAAAAACTAAGCGCTACTCTTGAGCAGCGCTTAGGTGAATCTTTTAAATTAGTAAGTGACAGATTAGAGGCTGTTCACAAAGGGCTTGGAGAAATGCAAACCTTAGCCTCAGGGGTCGGAGACTTAAAAAAAGTCCTGACTAATGTTAAAACCCGAGGAATCTGGGGCGAAATACAGCTCGGAAACCTGTTAGAACAAATCCTCACCCCGGAACAATATGCCTGTAATGTTGCAACTAAGGCAGGAAGCAATGATCGTGTAGAATTTGCCATTAAACTTCCTGCCAAAGACGGGCAGAATAATATCATTTGGCTTCCAATCGATGCCAAATTTCCAATTGAAGATTATGAACGGTTAATTGAAGCACAGGATCAAGCCAATCTCCCACGCATAGAAGAATTGGGAAAGTCCCTTGAAAATCGAATTAAGCTGGAGGGAAGAACAATTAGAGATAAATATATTGATCCTCCCTGTACGACAGATTTCGGAATCTTATTCCTGCCGGTAGAGGGACTGTACGCCGAAGTAATTCGCCGTCCCGGACTTTGCGAACTTCTTCAGAGAGAGTACAAAGTCGTCATAACCGGACCAACTACATTAGCAGCCCTCCTCAACAGCCTTCAGATGGGCTTTAAAACCTTGGCAATTGAGAAACGCTCCAGTGAAGTATGGAATTTACTCAGTGCTGTTAAAACTGAGTTCGGTAAGTTCGTCGACATCTTAGAAAAAACTCAGAAAAAGCTCCAAGAAGCAAGCAACACCATTGATACTGCAACCAGAAAGAGTCGCACCATTGCTCGCAAGCTTAAGGATGTTCAGACTCTTCCTGCAGGCGAAGCGGAGGTAATGCTGGAGCAGGAGTCTGAACAAGATTAATATAACGAGGCTACCCCACCCTACTATTCCAAAGTCTCCGATAGCCCCCATTCTGCTTAAGAAGCTCACCATGCTTACCTCGCTCAACCACCTGACCTTTGTCGAGTACCAATATTTCATCCATCTTTTCTAAACCCGTTAATTGATGGGTAATCACTAAAGTAGTACGCCCTTCCATAAGTTTATAGACTTCCTCCCAAACGTCACGTTCAGTTATTGGATCAAGGCCTTCCATAGCTTCATCCAGGATCAGAATCGGAGCATTCTTTAGTAGTACTCTGGCAATTGCCAATCTTTTCCTCTGCCCACCTGAAAGCTTAAATCCACCCTCCCCGACAAAGCTGTCATATCCCTTCGGCAATGATTGAATAAAATCATGGAGCTTTGCTTTTTGGGCGGCTGATTTCACTTCTTCATCACTGGCCTCAGGTTTTGCCAGAAGAAGATTCTCGTGAATTGTGGCATTGAAAATATGAGTTCTTTGCGTTACAACACCTACGTAGTTTCTGGCCTCTTGTTGAGAATATTCACGGAGTGAGTGCCCCCCCAGCTCAATACTGCCCTGATCGAACTCCCAAAATCGGAGCAGTAAATTTACAACGCTTGTCTTGCCTGCACCACTCGCCCCAACAATGGCTACCCTACCCTTTGCAGGGATTTTAAAGGACAGCCGATGTAAAGCCCAAGGCTCCCTCTCCCCATATTTAAAGCTGACTTCCTTAAAGACCAGACTCATATCTTTAGGTAGAGAAACCATTGATTGATGATCTTTAACCGTAGGCTGGGCTTGGATTAGCTCAAGCAAACGCTCTGCCGCAGCCTGATTTTGTTCTAAATGATGAGGAACCTGGGCTAAAGGAACTATTGCTTCAAAACTGCTCAATGTCCCCAGGGCCAACATTCCCAGATTAACTCCACTTAACTTTCCTTGTTCAACAAGCATTATCCCTAAGATAAGGATAAACCACATACTTAGATTTCCAACCATCCAGGTTAAAGCTGAGGAAAAGGCCGTTTGCCAGGCATTCCGACGTTGCTGATCAGTTAATCTTTCGTTGGTATGTCGAACACTCATTAATTGCGACTGAGCTTGGCCGTAAGCGACAAGTTCAGTCATTCCTAAAAGGCTGTCAGCAACCTGGGTGTTGAGTTTTGTCTTTAAAGCAACAATACTCAGCCCTACCCCTCGACTCAAACTTTTGATGATCCAGGGAATAAATAGTCCTGCCATTAAAAAACCAGCTGCTAAAATTGCTGTAAACCTTAGATCATAGCGAGCCAGGAAAAACCCGTATCCGCTAAGAACCAGTAAAGCTACGATGGGCGGAGACATAACTCTTAAAAAGAGATTTTGTTGAATTTCCACATCTGCAACAATTCGTCTAAGCAGGTCTGCACTTCGAAAATTCAATAGGCGAGCCGGGGCAAGGGGTTCTATTGCTTGATAAAACTTAACCCGTATTTGGCTTAAAACCCGAAAGGTCACATCGTGAGCAACATAACGCTCTAAGTAACGAAAGACAGCACGGGATATACCAAAGAAACGAACCCCAACAATGGTCACCATCAAGTCAAGTACCGGAGGATGAAGAGCCGCACGGGCTAGGAGATACGAAGAAGTTGCCATTAATCCAATGTGACTTGTAACAGTCAGCGAACTTAAGATCAAGGCAAGAATAATTCGCCTCCAATAGGGTAATAACATGTGAATTAACCAAGTTGTTTTCTTCATCCTATCTCACCTCGGTATTCCTTCAAGAAGCTATGATAAAGGCCCTGTTCTCGCACCAATTCCATATGGGTTCCCGCTTCAACAATCTGACCCTGATCCATTACCAGAATCCGGTCTGCTTGGAAAACAGTATCCAGGCGGTGAGCGATGATTAAGGCAGTCCTGCCTTGCAACAAACGTGTTAAGGCTTCTTGTACATATTTTTCACTCTCTAAATCTAAGCTGGAAGTCGCTTCATCTAAGATTAAGAGCTGGGCATTTTTTAAGAAAGCCCTGGCCAAGGCAATTCGTTGTGCCTGTCCGCCGCTTAAGCGGGCCCCCCCTTCTCCCAGATAAGTTTCGTATCCATTAGGAAGTTTCATAATAAATTCGTGAGCAGATGCCTCTTGGGCTGCCCTGACAAGATCTTCAAAGCCGGCAGAAGGTCTTCCTAAACGAATATTTTCCGCTACACTTCCGGCAAATAGATATGTGTTTTGAGGAACGTAGGCAATCTCATTCAGCAATTTTTCTTTTGAAATCCTGTCTAAGTAAACTCCATTGATCTGAATATTTCCCGATGTAGGATTAATGAAACCCAATAGAAGCTGGGCAACCGAAGTTTTACCCCCTCCGCTTGGACCGACTATAGCAATTTGTTCTCCTGAATTTATGGATAGATTGATTCCTTTTAGAACCGGGGCCCCTCCAGCTTGATAGGTAAGGCTAACATCTTGAAAAGTAACCCGGAAATTACCGGGCAATGCTGGGGTATCTGTCTTGAATTCTGTCTGATCATCATTATCTTCATCCTGCAAAGGAGCATCCAAAATCTCAAAGATTCGGGCAGCGGCATTTACCCCAGACAAACCTGCATGAAAGTTTAAACCTAAGGTTCTTAAAGGAGTATAAAATTCAGGTGCCAGCAGTAAAAGAAACAAACCGGAAGAATATGAAAGAGTTCCATTAACCAGTCTTAACCCTATAGTCACTGCTACCAGAGCAGTGCTGATTGTTGCCAGAAACTCCAGCATAAGAGCAGATAGAAAAGCAATTCTTAACACACTCAGGGTTGATCTTCGAAAAGACTCGCTAACTCTTTCTATAACCCTGGTTTGATTTTTGGCTTGCCCAAATACTTTTAGAGTCGTCAAGCCCTGGAGAATATCTAAAAAATGGGCACTCATCCAACTTAAATCTTTCCACTGCTGCAGTGATTTTTTCTCAGCAAGTTTCCCGATTAACATCATGAAAATCGGTATAAGCGGGCCGGTCACGAGAAGAATCACTCCGGACTTCCAATCCCGAGGAAACACAAAGCAAAGGATTACCAAGGGTATACCCGCGGCCAATAATAGTTGGGGCAGATATTTCGAAAAATAGTCCTCCAGTGCTTCAATTCCGTCGATAACCGTAGAGATTAGTTCCCCGGATCGTTCCCCTCTCGTATATAGGGGGCCCAAGGACATAATATGCTTTAGCAATCGTTCACGTAAATTTAGCTTTATATAGGAAGCCACCTCAAAGGCAGATACTTCACTGCCCCATTGAAATATTGCCCGAGTTATGATAATTGCCAGGATCATCAAGAGGAAATTCCAAGTCTCCTTTAGGTTAGCCCCTTCTAAGAACACTCTGGAGACTACGCCGGAGAAAAACCAGGCCTGGGCAACAGCTAATAAGGCGATCCCTATACTAAGACATATAGTTAGTAAAAGAAATCTCCAAACAGACCTCCCCTCTCTGATTAACCGCTTATCAAACATTTTATTATCATCTCCTTCGGCAAGACAGGGAGACGGTTCTTCTGTCTTGATTTTGGGGCCGTCAAAGTTAGGGGTTTCCTCATATGGCTTCACTTCGCCACTGTCCCCTTAATTCATGTCCTTAGGCGCTCGTCTAAATTAATTAAGGGCAAGAAATATCTTGCCCTTAATTATATATCAAATTCTTAATAGTGTAGATTCTTTTCGGTGACTCTGTTACGGAATACCCAATAGGTCCACCCTTGATATATAAGCACAATAGGCACCATAATCATTGCTACAATCGTCATTATCTTGAGGGTATATGGGCTGGATGATGCATTGTAGATAGTGAGACTCCAGTTTGCATTTAGGCTGGAAATCATTACTCGAGGGAAAAGTCCCCAGAACACGGATACAGTAAACAGGAGAATTGTTACGCCGTTAGTTACGAATGCCCAGCCATTTTTTCGAGTCTTTAAGAAGACAGCAGCCAGGATAAGCGTCACTCCGGAACCTATTAAGGTTATACCTGCGCCAAGACTTGCAAAAAGATCCGTCTGATAATAGGTTAAACCTGCTAACAGTAAAACAACAGGAATAGCCACTAAAGCAATTCTTTGAGCTATTTTTAATGACCGTTCAGCCATGTCCCCCGTTGTCTTGAGGCTGAGGAATAGAGCACCGTGAAACATAAAGACTAATAATGTGGTTAACCCACCGATGATAGTGTAAGGAGAAAGAAGATCAAAGAAGGTTCCAACATATTGCATTTCTGCATTGATTGGCACGCCTTTAAGCAGATTTGTCACTGCTACTCCCCAAAGGATTGCTGACAATAAACTTCCCGTGAAAATCACCCAATCCCAGGTGTTTCGCCAGAGTGGACTTGGATCACTACTGCGGAACTCAAAGGCTACTCCTCGAATGATCAAGGAAAATAAAACCAGAAACAATGCCAGAAAAAATCCACTAAATAAGGTTGCATACCAATTAGGAAATGCCGCGAACATAGCTCCACCGGCGGTAATTAGCCAGACTTCGTTTCCATCCCAGTGAGGTCCGATTGTATTAATAACTACTCGACGTTCTTGATCATTTTTGCCTAAGAAGGGAAGTAAAATTCCCACTCCAAAGTCAAACCCCTCGAGAAAAAAGAACCCAACGAACAATACGGTTATGAGTATGAACCAAAGGATGTTTAAGTCCATAATGACGCCCCCTTAACTCCAGTTTTCTGGCTTTCTACTACAGGCGTTTCCGGCCCCTTCTTAACATATTTAACCATCAGATAAATATCGGCGACTGCCAAAATTGTATATATTAGCAAAAAGCCAATCGAAGCAATCATCATCGAAACTAAGGATACTGAGGTGGATACCCCCTGATCTACTCTTTGTAATCCGTAAACAATCCAAGGTTGACGTCCAACTTCTGCTAAGAACCAGCCTGCTGTATTTGCTATATAGGGGATTGGGATGGTCCATAACATTAGTTTCAAAAACCAGGGATTTTGTTCATAAGCCTTTGTCTTATTGAAGTATAAGCCTAGTAAAGCTATCAGGACTAACCAAATTCCTGCTGTCAACATGATACGGAAACTCCAAAAAAGAGAAGCTACCGGCGGGACATAGTTACCTGGCCCATATTCATTAACAGCAGCTTCCTGCAGCTCATGAATCCCTTTGACCTCACCTGTAAAGCTGTTATAAGAAAGAAAACTTAATAAGGCTGGGATTTTAACCTCAAAATTGTTTTTCTGACCTTGCTCATCGATGGAGGCATAGAGGGATAAACCTGCTGGATTTTCTGTTTCCCAATGTGCCTCAGCTGCAGCCATCTTCATGGGTTGAGTTTTCACAAGGTGCATTCCTTGTAAGTGTCCAATTCCTGAAACCCCTAAAGTACTTATTAGTCCAAAAACAACGGCAATCTGAAATGAGCGCTGAAAGACCTCCAAATGGTTCTTTTTCAGCAAATGATAAGCACTAACCCCCATCACAAAAAAACCGGCGGTTACAAATCCGCTAAGAACAGTATGAGGGAATTGATAGAGCACATGAGGATTCGTGATTAATGCCAGAAAATCAGTCATTTCTGCACGGCCATTGCGTAAAACATAGCCAAGTGGCTCTTGCATAAATGAATTTGCAACTAAAATAAAGAATGCAGAGAGATTCGAAGCAATTGCTACAATCCAAATAGCCATCAAATGAACCTTCTTAGATAATTTATCCCACCCAAAAACCCATAATCCTAAAAATGTAGACTCTAAGAAAAACGCTACTAAGGCCTCAACTGCTAAAGGAGCACCAAAAATATCTCCTACAAAACGAGAATACTCAGACCAATTCATACCAAACTGGAACTCTTGAGTTAATCCGGTTACAACACCCATGGCAAAATTGATTAAAAACAGTTTGCCCCAAAACTTAGTCATTTTCTTGTAGGTTTCATTCCCGGTTTTTACATACCATGTTTCCATCATAGCAACGAGGACACCTAGTCCTAAAGTCAGAGGAACAAACAAGAAATGATAAGAAGTCGTTAGGGCAAATTGTAATCTAGATAAGATAAGTTCAGTCATCGTCACACCTCCACTTAGTTAATTAATATCAGCCTCACATTTATTATTCCCTAGTAACTGCTTTAAAGATGGCCCTTCCCTCTCTCCTCCTTTTGTATTCATTTTCACTTAACCTATTTACGTTATATATATGTCTCCACTCACTCTTATATTATTTATTATTATACTAATTATTAATTAGGTAGTCAATTAAATATACTAAAAATCGAGGGTTATAGTTTTTCTGTATTCGTCAATAATCGATAATATTCCTCCATTTTCGATATTTGGTTAGATTTTTCTTTGTTAGGCCTAGGTTGTTTACAGTTGAGAGGACTTTTCAGAAATGTAAGTCTTATTTCCTAATTAGATGACATTCTTATAGTGGTCTATTCATATTCTTTGGTTGTTTATCCTTGGATACATAAGTTCTAAATTGATCCATACATGGTAAATGAACCTTAATATTAATGAAATTACCAGGTTTGAACTCGGTAATTTGGATAATATAATACAGCCATCTAAAATGGAAAATAATTAAATTTAACTAAAGAAACAAGGAGGAATTTACTATGTCAGGAGAAAGAAGTACAAATACACCAGCAGCTCAAGGGGCTTCTCAGCAATTAGATCAATTCAAATATGAGGTAGCCAGCGAAATGGGTCTTCAATTAGGCGGTGATCGAACAAGCCGTGAAAATGGCTCTGTCGGCGGTCAAATGACTAAGCGTATGATCCAATTTGCAGAGGAACATCTTAAAAACGGCAACAGGATCTAATTACTTAGAAGTTCATAAGAACGCACAAAAAGAGGGATGTCAATGGCATCCCTCTTTTTGTGACTTTCTCCCGCTTCGGAAACGCTCTTAATCGCAAAACTCAGCCCAGTTAGCCGGATAGGTACAATAGAAAACTTTACAAAACGTTGGCGAGGAAAAGACGACCTGACTTCCCTTAGGAATGTACAACACATCTCCAGCCTTAGCACGGAAGACTTGCCCTCCAACTTCCAGGACAAACTCCCCTTCGATGACGTAATCAACTTCATCATAGTTTAAGAACCATGGCAGCCTAGAATGATCAAAGGTCATAAACCCTGAGGCCAGATTGCCCACCCGAGAATCAATCACGTCTACCAGACCTACTTTTTGTCCGGGAGGCGCTTCCGGAAATGGCTGAATCACAACCGTTTCTCCTTTGACATGGGTCGCTTTCGGGTTTGCACAGGCGGGTTTAAGAACCTCTCCCAGAATCTTCTGGACGGCTTTTTTTAGGTCGGTATCCTTGGTGTTTGTTACTTCTGTGCCAGAGGAAACACTAACCGCTTTAACCCCGGACTCAGAATTAATCAGTTGTACTCCTGCTTGCCCTACAACATTGTGGCCGATAATTTCTTCTCTGCCTTTGCTAATGGTAATTCCCAGTTCTTTAGCAAGATCC
>JGI2924J29684_1078146_pt1 | contig 32946 bp, 32 predicted proteins | sample BenlonsequencITS_FD_29684 | JGI IMG/M metagenome (IMG submission 29684)
ATGCAAGGTATGGGAGGAATGCAAGGTATGGGAGGAATGCAAGGTATGGGAGGAATGCAAGGTATGGGAGGAATGCAAGGCATGGGAGGAATGCAAGGCATGGGAGGAATGCAAGGCATGCCAGGTATGGTGCAGGGTGCTCCTGGCATGTATCCCCCAGGAGGCTTTGTAAATCTAGATGTTGATTTAGATCCGGGCTTTGTTTCCATTGATATTGACGGACCAAGACCATGCTCACCTTGTGGAACACCTGTGATGGAACATTATCAACACCAAGAAGAATATCATCATCATCATCCTAAGCGTCCTTGCCCACCAATGCCTACACCTACCCCTTCAAATGAAATATATGTAGTCAAAAAAGGTGATTCAGTCTGGAAGATCGCTCAACGCTATGGCACAACAATGCAGGCTATTATACTAGCTAATAATCTCCGTAATCCCGATCTTATCTTTCCTGGGCAAATTCTAATAATACCTGTTACTTCAGGAGAGTTTTTCGGTTAAACTGTAAGAGGTAGAGAACAATTTTAAGGATCTAAATCCTGAGCTGTACTCGGGGTTTAGGTCCTTTCCTTGTATATAGTCTATGGACAGAGGAACCTAGGACATTCGGAACTGAACAGTGTCTCTGCGCATACGATCAAATTGAGCTGGACATATTGTTACAGATTCCGTTCATCTTTACACTGACCATCTTTGCAGGTGAAACGTCCAATGAAATAGAATTAGTTGAGAACTATTGGGAAGGGAGAGGAAAGATGTGAATTATAAAGTTGGTATCCTTGGAGGAGGCCCTGGAGGATATGTATGTGCGCTAAGAGCTGCTCAATTAGGTTTATCAGTAGTGCTTATTGAGGGTGAACAATTAGGTGGTACATGTTTGAACCGTGGATGTATTCCCACAAAGGCTTTAGTTAAGAGTGCCGATTTGTGGCGTGAAATTGGACATGCCCAAGAATTTGGTTTGCATGTTGGTGACAAAAGAGTCGATTATCCGGCTGTAGTTGCTCGGAAGGGACAAGTAGTCAACTCTCTTGTTGGTGGTGTAGAGAAATTGATGAAAGCCGCGAATATCCGTGTTATAAAAGGATGGGGCGAATTTAAACAATTAGGACATATTTCTGTGAAGACAGAGAATGGTGTAGAGGATTTAGAGGTAGAGAATGTCGTGCTGGCAACGGGATCTATACCCGTACGAGTCCCAATTCCAGGGGCTGACCTCCCAGGTGTTGTGACCAGTGATGAGATTCTCGACCTTACTGACTTGCCTAAGAGCCTTGTTATTATCGGAGGAGGGGTCATTGGCTTAGAATTTGCTTCAATCTATCAGGCATTTGGGGTGAAAGTAAGTGTTGTGGAAATGCTTCCGAGTCTCTTGCCAACAATTGATGAGGAGATTCCAAAGCGATTAACTCCACTACTAAAGCGTAATGGGATTGATATTTTTACGAAGACAGCAGTCAAGCAGATTAGCCAACAAGGTGAAACTCTCCTGGTTCAGATTGAAGATGCTAAAGGAGTCAAAGAAATTGCTACTGAATGTGTCCTATTATCAACTGGTCGCAGGCCAAATTTGAGAGGAATAGATTTACAAAATTTAGGCTTAGAGATTGAAAAGGGAGCCATTAAGGTGAACTCTAAAATGCAAACCAATCTTCCCAATGTTTATGGAATCGGAGATGTGGTAGGTGGAATAATGTTAGCCCATGTTGCCTCTGCAGAAGGAATAATTGCAGTGGAACAGATTGCAGGACGTTCAGGGGAAATGAGTTATCGAGCAATACCGAGTGTAATCTTTACACATCCTGAAATTGCGACAGTTGGATTTACTGAGCAGGAGCTTAAAGCATTGGGAACTGAGTATCGAGTAAGTAAATTTCCTTTTTCGGCAAATGGTAAGGCCTTAGCCTTAGGGGAAAGTATTGGGCTCGTTAAAATCTTGGCAAATCATGAGGGAGTTGTTATTGGGGCCAGTATCATGGGGCCGCAGGCGAGCACGTTGATCTCTGAATTAGTAATAGCTGTTGAAAAAGGGCTTCTGGCAGAGGATATAGCACGAACAGTCCATGCCCACCCTACATTGCCTGAAGCAGTAATGGAAGCAGCCCACGGAATACTCGGAAAACCACTGCATCTTGCTTAAAGTGCCAACTAGTTCAGCTGAAGCTGAACATCGAGACTTCAGTGGAGTTTAAACTGTGTCGAAGTAGAATAAGGAACCCGATTGAAGAAGGTAGAAGTCTCGGAATTGATCTGTTTAACGACTTTTGAGAGTTGCTTTTAGCTATATCCAGTTAAATATTAAGCTCTTAGATTTAAGTCTTTTTAATGCTCTATTAAAGTATTAAAAAGGCTTTTGTTTTTTTTACTGCTTTTAGAGATCTATTTATCCTAAATAACCTAGGACCTTCCTCCTGTTTTACTATTTTTTATTATAAAAAGGTAATTCTTTAGCAGGATTATCTTTACGAATGGAGAATAGTGGGATGAAGTGGGGTAAAGTGGGGTAGAAAACCACTGCAGTGGGGTGAGCACTATGTTTATGGGGGAATACATTCATACGATTGACGGAAAAGGACGGTTGATTATACCTGTCAAGTTTCGTGAAGCCTTAGGTGAACAATTTATTGTGACCAAAGGTTTAGATCACTGTTTGTTTGTTTACCCTCGTTCAGAGTGGGAAACCCTGGAGAAAAAGCTGCGTGAGTTGCCATTTACTCAACCTGATGTACGAGCTTTCGTCCGTTTCTTTTTTTCTGGGGCAACAGAATGTGAACTTGATAAGCAAGGAAGAATTCTATTACCAGCTAATCTGCGTGATTATGCGCAATTAGAGAAAGATCTGGTTCTGGTGGGAGTGTCAAGTCGAGTCGAGATTTGGAGCCAGAAACTTTGGACAGAATACAGTCAGCAAGCAGAAAGTGCCTATGCCAGCGCTGCTGAATCTCTAGTCCAGCTCGGAATATAGAAAGGAACGGATTAACTTGGATTTTCATCATGTTACAGTGTTATTAGAAGAAACCGTGAATTTTGTCGTTTCAAATCCCTCGGGTAGATATGTTGATTGCACCTTAGGAGGTGCTGGACATAGTAAAAAAATTTTATCAAAGCTGGGAGAGTCCGGGAAATTGATCTGTTTTGATCAGGACATACAGGCTATTCGCCATGCTGAAGATATCCTTGGTAAGGATGAACGGGTTACTTTAATCAATCGGAACTTTGAGTCGTTAGAGGAAACTTTAGGAGAATTGGACTTGCTTCCGGTTGATGGAATCATCTTTGATTTAGGAGTTTCGTCACCCCAACTCGATGAAGCTGAACGGGGGTTTAGTTATATGCAAGATGCCCCCTTAGATATGCGTATGGATTCTTCAGGTCAATTAAGTGCTCGGGAAATAGTGAATTTATGGACTGAAGAGGACTTAGCTCAACTCATTTGGGACTATGGAGAGGAAAAATGGGCAAAACGTATAGCCCAGTTTATAACCCAAGCGCGCAGAGAAAAGCCTCTTGAAACCACGGGAGATCTGGTGCAGGCAATTAAAGCTGCGGTTCCGGCTGCAGTTCGACGAAGTGGACCTCATCCGGCAAAACGTACCTTTCAGGCAATACGAATCGTAGTCAATGATGAACTGGGAGTCTTGGATCGTGCGTTAGATCAGGCGCTGAACTGTCTGGGTCAGGGTGGCAGAGTAGGGGTAATAACCTTTCATTCCCTTGAAGACCGCATCGTCAAAGAGAGAATGAAATCCTGGCTGGGAAGGTGCACGTGTCCGCCGGAGTTACCGATCTGTCGGTGCAATGCAAAAGCCAAAGCTAAGGTAATAACCAAAAAGCCACTTCTTCCCAGCCAAGAAGAAGTGGAGCAAAATCCTAGGTCAAGAAGTGCAAAATTACGGGTTGCCGAAAAAATATAATGTCTAAAGCAATAGGAGGAGGAATACCCATGGTAGTGGCGCAAGAAAAGGTTGAGTGGCAGGAGGTTTTGACCCAAACACATGCCGAGAAAAATCCTCAACTTGTGAGAAAAGGGAAAGGATACTCGAAGATTAAAAGTATTGTGGTTTTGGCATTAGTTGTTGGAGTAACGGGTGCCATAGGTGCGGAAACCATTCATCTGACAGTAGTCCAAGGAGCTGAGATACGTGCCTTAGAAAATGAAATTTCTGCAATCAAAACGAAGAACGATCTGCTTCAGATGGAGGCCGATAAACTTCGTTCAGTAGGACGGATTGAGAGTGTTGCCTTATCTATGGGTATGGAAAAACCTACGGGGAAAGTGTATATGGCAGGTGTAGTGCCTGCGGCTAAAAATGAACAGGGGGCTCCGCCGACCCAAGCGGTAACTCAAGCAGAGTCTAAACCCACTGCACTTCAACAATTCTCACGAAAATTTACAAGCTTTTTTGCTTCTACACAACGTTAAGAGAAAGGCGCTTTGGGTACGCGGAGACCCCAGAAAGGTGGGGTGAGGGCTTATGAGTCCTTATGTCGTCATGCGTAAACGAATCGCTTTTCTTTTTTTGTGTGTCTGTGCCTTTTTAGTAGTGTTAATTGTTCGTTTAGGCTTCGTTCAACTAAGTCAGGGAGCCGATTTGCGAAAAAAGGCAGATGATTCTCATTTTCGTGGTGTCCCAGTAGCCCCTAAACGTGGAAATATTGAGGATCGCCAAGGAAATGTTCTAGCAATGAGTGTCAGTACAGAAACAGTGTATGCAGTTCCGGCGGAAGTTCGCCAATCGGGCCGTGCTAAAGAGATGGCCGCTACCTTGGCTCCGCTGCTTGGAAAGTCAGCTCAAGAAATTGAAGGGCGGATTACAAAACGTTCTGCGTTGGAATACGTACAAAAGCGTGTAAGCCCTGAGGTTGCAGCACAAATACGGGCGTTAGAGCTTCCTGGAATAGGAACTACGGAGGATAGTCAGCGATATTATCCCAATGGAAGTCTTGCGGCCCATATAATCGGATATGCTGGAATTGACAATCAGGGTCTTGAAGGAATAGAGTTGACAAGGGAATCGGAGCTGAAGGGGATACCGGGAAGTATTCTCCAAGAATTTGGGGCTAATGGCATTCCCTTGCCTCAAGCGGAACATCAGTACCTGGCTCCCAAACAGGGAAATACTGTAAGGTTGACCATTGACAAAAACATTCAGGCCTTTGCGGAACGGGAATTGCAAAAGTTAATGACCGGTCAGGGGGTTAATATGAATGGGCAAGTGCCTAAGAACGCATCAATTCTGGTAATGGAACCTAATACAGGAGAGATGCTGGCCCTTGCTTCTGCACCAACCTTTGACCCTAATCGATATCAGGAAGCGGATCCCAGCACGCGGCGTAATATTGCTATTCAGAATGGTTATGAGCCAGGGTCTACCTTTAAAATCATTACTCTCGCAGCTGCTTTGGAAGAAAAGAAAATTAAGCTTGGCGAGCATTTTTTTGACAAGGGTGCCTATACGGTTTTGGGTAAAAATGTTCGTTGCTGGAAAGCGGGCGGACATGGTGATCAAACTTTTACGGAAGTGGCTGAAAATTCCTGTAATCCGGGTTTTATCGAAATGGGACAACGATTGGGAATGGATACTTTTTACAAGTATTTGCGGGATTTTGGCTTTGGAAAGAAAACCGGTATTGAGATGTCCGGAGAAGCCTTAGGAATTTTAGCAAATAAGAAAAAGGCCACAGCCTTAGATTTAGCGACCATGTCAATTGGTCAGACAAATAACGTTACCCCTATTCAATTACTAACGGCGGTTTCCGCAGTTGCTAATGGTGGGACGTTGATGAAGCCACAATTAGTAAAAGAGATTGTCGGTCCAAGTGGCAGGGTTGTAACCCCCTTCAAAAAAGAAGAGATCCGGCGTATTATAAGTGAGGATACTTCTAAAATCGAACGTGAGGTCTTAGAATCTGTCGTAACAAATGGAACCGGACGACGTTCCTTCCTGCCGGGATATCGTGTAGCAGGAAAAACAGGAACAGCACAAAAAGTGCAGAACGGTGGCTATATCCAAGGGGAATATATTGCGTCTTTTATAGCATTTGCCCCTGCTGATGCACCCCGTCTGGCAATTTTATGTGTTATTGATGGTGTGCCCTTTTATGGTGGGGTTGTAGCATCTCCTGTTGTACAGACGGTCATGCTCGATTCGTTGAGATATCTGGGAGTTAAACCTGATCCTAAGGCACCCTTAACTCCTGGCAAACCTATGCCCGGGCTAGAGTTTTCACCTATTAAAAAAGCTGCAACGGTTCCTTCTGTCTTAGGCCTTCCATTAGGAGAGGCACAAGATATTTTGACTAAGGCTGGGTTTAAGATAATGACAGAGGGTAAAGGTGAGATTGTGTTAGATCAGATTCCTCACGGTGACTCACAGGTTGAAGCGGAATCAAATATTCTCCTCTATCTGGGAGCAGAGGCATCGACGCCTACACTTAATCTCTGGTGGGAAGATGAAGATGAAGACATTGAGGCTATTCGCAGTCTAACGGGTCGTTTGCCTATTTCGGCCAGCCCATTAGGGCAGTAATCGTTTAAGTTTAGGTCTGTCGCAAGGCTTATTTGTCTATAATAATTTAAGGAAGTTATAATCTAGTTTTACAAAGCATTCGAAAGGAAAGATGATGAATGCCTAGAGCGAATAAATCGTTATTAGACATATTCAGTGGTATAGAGATTCTGGAATCGTTAGGGGATTGTGGAGTCATCGTCCGCGGAATGTCAATGGATTCGAGGCACGTGCAGTCAGGGGATTTATATGCTTGTGTACCAGGCCTTCAGGTAGATGGTCATGATTTTGCGGCTGGTGCAGTTGCCTCCGGGGCTGTGGCTTTAGTTGTGGAAAGGTTTTTACCACTGGATGTCCCCCAGATTCGAGTTTTAAGTGTGCGTCAAGTTATGGGAGCGCTGGCAGCTATAATCTATGATCATCCGAGTGAGCAGCTTGAGCTAGTCGGTGTAACCGGCACAAACGGCAAAACTACCATTACTTATCTTATTGAGAAAATCGGGATAAAGCTTGGCAAGAAAGTTGGCTTGATAGGAACATTAGGTGCTCGAATAAATGGGCGGGCTATTCCCGGGGAGAGAACAACTCCTGAGGCTATAGAGGTTCAGAAGCTTTTGGCGGAAATGGTTGCTGAAGATGTGAACTTGGCTGTAATGGAAGTATCATCTCACGCTTTGGTATTAGGACGGGTGGCCGGGTGTGAATTTGATGCAGGAATTTTTACAAATTTGACACAAGATCATCTGGATTATCATAAAACAATGGAGGACTATCTGGCGGCGAAATCTCTCCTGTTTTCCAATCTGAAAGGGACTAAGCAACTAAAGAAGATTAGTATTCTAAACGGGGATGATCCGGTATTTAAGGAATTAAGCCAAGCTTCAATTGCTTCAGTTGTGAGTTATGGAATCAATAATAAGGTTGATTATCGGGCAGAGAATGTAGAAGTAACCCCGGAAGGGGTACGCTTCCAGGTTCAATTTAAGGGAGTAGTACAAGATGTTTGGTATGCAACCCCCGGATATTTTAGTGTTTACAATGCTTTAGCAGCCTTTGTCTGGGGAGTAGAGCGGGGCTATCCCCCAGCAACTGTTGCTGAGGCCCTTTCCGAAATAGCCGGAGTTCCCGGTCGCTTTGAAAGCGTTCGTCAAGGTCAGCCGTTTCAGGTTATCGTGGATTATGCCCATACCCCCGATGGCTTGGAGAATGTAGTAAGAACCGCTAAGAGCTTTACCAAAGGTAGACTTTTTACCGTCTTCGGTTGCGGAGGGGATCGCGATAGGACAAAACGCCCTTTGATGGGAGAGGTTGCTTCAAAGGGGAGTGACTTTTTGATTGTAACTTCAGATAATCCCCGAACGGAAGATCCGGATCAAATTATCCAAGAGATTCTGACCGGTGTTTCAGGAGTGGAGCATGTTGCTCTAGCAGACCGTCGGGAAGCAATTTGGAGTGCCTGTCGTCAAGCAAAGACGGGTGATACAATTTTGATTGCCGGTAAAGGGCATGAAACCTATCAGATCTTTGGCAAAGAGGTTCATCCCTTTGATGACCGTGAGGTAGCACGTGAAGCATTAAGGGGGCTCGGCTATGCGTAAATGGACAACTGGAGCCGTCGCTGGCTTTGTTAAAGGAAATTTGCTGGGAGACCCGGATCAGAAAGTTCATGGGTGTATCCTTGATAGTCGTCAAGCTCAAGGTGGAGAAATGTTTTTTGCACTGCCGGGAGAGCGAGTAGATGGGCATGATTATATAGACGCTGCTTGGAATAATGGAGCAGTGCTGGTTGTCGCAGATGAAGCCCGGTTTCGGGGAGCAGGGGAGCCTAGAGTGCCGGAAAGCAAAGCGCTTTTGTTAGTAGAGTCTGTTTTTAAGACGCTCCAAGAACTTGCTCAGTATTGGCGTGTGGAGCTTAAAGCTAAGGTAGTAGGTGTTACAGGGAGTAATGGTAAGACGACTACAAAGGACATGATTTATGCAGTCCTGTCTCAAGAGTTCCGAGTTTACCGGAATAAAGAAAATCATAACAACGAATTAGGACTTCCAATGACCATCTTAAACGCGCCCCTTGATACAGAGGTATTAATTCTTGAAATGGGTATGCGTGGTTTGGGCGAGATTAAAGCCCTATGCGATATCGGAAAGCCGGATATTGGGGTAATAACGAATATTGGGACTACTCATTTGGAATTGCTTCTTACTCAGGAGCGAATTGCCCAGGCAAAATGGGAGTTAATTGATGCCTTGCCAGAGGGTGGAGTTGCAATTATCAATGCCGAGGATCAGTTTTCGGTAGAAAAGGCCCGCAAGGATCTGAAGCACCAAATTAGTTATTATGGTATTGAAGGAGCTTTTGCTGAGCCAATTATTAAAGGAGTAAAGCTTCAGCATTGGGGAGACCTGGGAACGGCCTTCGACGTGCTTTATAAGGATCAGAGAGTAACAGCCAATCTCCCTTTGCCAGGTACTCATAATGTATTGGATGCCTTGGCTGCCTTAACGGTTGGGACAGTGTTAGGAGTTTCTTTGGACAAAGGGTGCACTGGGCTTCGTGAGCTGGAATTATCTAGGATGAGGTTGGAAATTCGAAGAGGAGTTTCAGAAAGTCTCATAATTAATGATGTCTATAATGCCAATCCCGTTTCTATGCAGGCCTCTTTGCAAGTCCTCAAGGAGCGAGCGGGTGGGAATAGAACTCTGGCAATATTAGGTGAAATGTATGAATTGGGGAGTTCTGCGGAATCAGGCCATCGAGAGGTTGGGCGAGCTCTCTCAGATTTAGGAATCAGTGAATTGATTACAGTGGGGAAATTGGCTGAAGAGATTGCTCAAGGGGCGCGATTGGCCGGTTTTCCGGAGAATCATATAACAGTGACCTATTCTCGTGAAAAGGCTATCAAAGAGGCCCTAAGGCTGCTGGCGTTGGGACGGGGGACTTGGGTTCTGATTAAAGGTTCGCGAGGTATGCGAATGGAAGAGATTACGGCAGAACTTGAAAGATGAGAGTAAAGGATGGAATAGCACATGTCTGAGCGTTTGGTCTTGGCAGCAGGATTAGCCCTAATTATCACGTTGGTCCTGAGCCCTTTTTTGATACCGGTCTTAAGGGTTCTTAAGTTCGGTCAAAATGTACGCGATGATGGCCCTAAAAGACACCTGAAAAAGGCAGGAACCCCTACAATGGGTGGGATTATTTTTCTAGTAGGTATTATTGTCAGTGCTCTAGTTTCGGCAGAACAACCCACTTCTTTGGAAATGGTGACTTTAGTCGGAATCACACTCGGTTTTGGATTAATTGGTTTCATTGATGATTTCATTAAAGTTGTAATGCATCGTTCTTTAGGGCTTAGAGCCTACCAAAAACTCATTGGACAGTTTGGCTTAGCATTTATGCTAATGTGGGTTTCTGTCAAATGGCTAGGGCGAGGAACAGACGTGGCTATTCCCTTCACATCAGTTCACCTAGAACTAAACTGGTTTTACTATGTATTGATTTCTCTGCTTATTGTGCTAATGACCAATGCAGTAAATCTTACCGATGGATTAGATGGATTAGCTGCCGGAAGTACAATGTTTGCAGGTGCCGCTTATGTGGTGATTGCTTTACTAGCTGCTATTCACGGGGTGGCTGTTTTGGCCCATGAGACGGATATGGCAGTATTTGCTGCGGCATTAGTGGGTGGAACCCTGGGCTTTTTGCGCTTTAATACCTACCCTGCGAGGATCTTTATGGGGGATACCGGATCCTTAGCACTAGGAGGTGCTTTAGCAAGTTTGGCAGTGCTTACTAAGAGTGAGTTAGTCTTGATAGTGATTGGTGGTTTGTTTGCGGTTGAGGCGCTCTCTGTAATTCTTCAAGTTGCTTCTTTTCAAACGACAGGAAAACGGATTTTTCGTATGAGTCCCCTGCATCATCATTTCGAACTTGTTGGTTGGAGTGAATGGAAAGTAGTTATTGTTTTTTGGTCTGTCGCATTGATTTGTGCCGTTCTTGGGATTATTGGCTATATGCCGACCCTGGGGTAGGGAGGAAGTTTCTTAGCCCAGTCTTACATCCTCCACTTTAGAGGTCGACTGGGGTTAGGAGACGAATTAGGGACTTGTCTATGAATGATGTACTCTTACTTTCACAGACCCAGTTGATCTAAACTCACTTAGGAGGAACTTTTGTGGATAGAGAAGAAATGCTGTCTTTTATCTTGGATTCATACCCATACCCAATTGTTTTTGTCGATTGCGAGCATATTATTAGATATCTTAACAAAAGAGCAGAATATCATTACTATCAAGAACGTGGCTACCGAGATCTGATTGGGAAGTCTCTCTTTGATTGCCATCAAAACCCTAAATCTGTGGAAATGATAAAATCCACTGTTGAAAAACTTAGGAACCACGCTAATGAGGTCTTTTTGCACGTTAATTACCGGAATGAGAGGGTTAATATTGTACCTGTAAGGGATGAAAAAGGAGATATGATCGGCTATTTTGAGAGGTTCGAGATGAATATGCAAAAATAACAACTAGAACCTGAAACGGAGGGTATATATTGTGGATTGGTTGAACAAACGTGCTCTGATAATTGGGGCAGGTTTAAGTGGACAGGCGGCGGTTCGAAAACTTCAGAAGCTGGGAGCAGAGGTTTTCTTGACAGATAGTAAGTCAGCAGAACAGCTTGCGGGTATAGAGGATATCAGACTCGGTACAAAACATTTGCTTTTAGGAGGAATGCCGGAATTTGCTGAGATTAATCCTGAGCTGATTGTTTTGTCACCGGGGGTTTCCCCTAAGCTCCCTTTGGTTCAAGAAGGACTTTCTCGCAATGTGACTTTGTGGAGTGAAGTAGAACTGGCTATGCATGACTGTCCCGCACTTTGTGTTGGGGTAACCGGTACGAATGGTAAAACGACGACCACAACCCTAATAGGAGAATTGGCTAAGTTAACGGGTAAGCCTACAGTTGTAGCGGGAAATATTGGCGTTGCTTTGAGCGGGCAAGTAAACAGCTTAGGGGACGACAGTATTGTTGTGGCTGAACTATCTAGTTTTCAATTGGAATTTGTGGATAAGCTTCATGTACATATAGGAGTCTTGCTCAATCTTACCCCTGATCATTTGGACAGACATGGAACCCTGGAAAACTACCTAGAGGCTAAGGCTCAGATTTTTAAAAACCAAACTCCTATGGATTTAGCGATCTTAAATTGGGATGACCCATTAGTACGAGACTTAGGATCAAAGTTAAAAAGCCAAGTGATCTATTTCAGTCCAACTACTTTTCTGCAAGATGGAATCAGTCTATGGCATGATGATATTGTCTATGCGGTTAAGGAAAAAAGAACGATGATTCCAATTATTTCGCGAAAGAATCTCCAATTACGCGGATCTCACAATTTGGAAAATGTTATGGCAGCAGCCGCCGCTGCCAGAGCATTCGGTCTTTCCTGGACTGAGATTTCAGAAGGTCTTGCTCGGTTCAAAGGAGTTGAACATCGCCAAGAAGTTGTAGGTTCCTTTGCAGGGGTGCTTTTTGTGAATGATTCTAAGGGCACAAATACGGATGCGGCAACTAAAGCCTTGCTGGCCTTCGACGAGCCATTGGTGTTAATTGCCGGAGGAAAAAACAAAGGACTTGATTTCCACGAATTTATGAAGGTTGTCCGAAAAAGGGTCAAAAGTTTAGTTTTGCTGGGACAAGCGGCTGGGGAGATGGAACAGGCGGCTAAGGATGAAGGGGTTGAGAGGATTATTAGGGTTGCTACTTTCGAGGAAGGGGTAGAGAAAGCCATCTCTGAAGCAGTGCCTGGAGATGTTGTATTGTTATCTCCTGCTTGTACAAGTTGGGATATGTTTAAGAATTATGAGCAAAGAGGGGAATTGTTTAAGGAGTTAGTGCGTAGGCATTATAGGGAACCCATTCAAAAATAAAAGGGGGATCTATAAATGCGAAAGTACCATCGACCGGATTTAGTCTTGTTAGGGGCGATTTTAGCTCTGTTAGCGATAGGTTTCATTATGGTTTATAGTTCGAGTGCGGTTAGAGGCTATATTCAGTATGACGATCCTTATCACTATCTTAAGATGGAGATACTCTGGGTTACGATGGGGCTAGGCGCAATGTTTGTTAGCATGGTTATAGACTTGCGCTGGGTGCGAAGATATGCTAAGCCTGCTCTTATCATGGCAATTGTCCTGCTGATTGCGGTTAAGATCCCGGGAATTGGGCGAAGGGTTAATGGAGCGGATCGATGGATAGGACTAGGGCCATTGTCTATTCAGCCTTCAGAAGTAATCAAGCTTTCCATGGTCTTGATAATGTCTCATGTTTTGGCGCTTAATCCTCATAAGATTGAGTCCTTCCGCAAAGGAGTTTTGCCCATCCTTGGTCTAATGGGAGTAATTGCCGGATTGATTATGCTTCAGCCTGATTTAGGGACGACACTAGTAATAGCGGCCACCACCTTTTTTATGTTAATTGCTGCTGGAGCGAAGACAAGTCACATTATGGCTTTGGCTGGAACAGGTTTAGGATTGGTGGTTGCTGCCATTGCAGCGGCACCCTACCGAATGAGACGTATTTTTGCGTTTTTGGATCCATGGGCAGATCCCTTAGGAAATGGATATCAAACCATTCAGGCGCTGTTAGCCTTAGGACCCGGTGGACTGTTTGGCTTAGGATTAGGCCAGAGCCGTCAAAAGTTTCTTTATCTGCCGGAAAATCATACGGACTTTATCTTCGCTATGATCGGTGAAGAACTCGGTTTTGTGGGAGCTTCCTTAGTTGTTTTGATTTTCTTCCTTTTTGCCTGGCGAGGCTTTCGGGTGGCAATGAGGGCTCCTGATCCATTCATGGGTTTCCTGGCGGTTGGATTAACTGCTATGGTATCTATTCAAGCAATGATCAACATGGGTGTCGTAAGTGGGGTATTGCCTGTTACGGGAATCACCTTACCATTTATAAGCTATGGAGGAACTTCTTTAGTTTTCACTATGTTGGGTGTTGGGGTGCTGTTGAATATTTCTAGGGAAGTAAGGTAGTGAACTCGAGGCACGACGTTGGAGGCTGAGAGCACTGATGAACACTTTTGCGCATAGGATGATTATCGCCGAGGCCGCTGGTTATCCAATGACTTAACGGCTAAGGGGTGTTCGGAAGCATGAGTGCTTCTGGGCTTTGAAAGTGGATATCTTAGAAGTGGAGAAAGGGGTATGGATGGTGCGTGTTATTTTGACCGGTGGTGGAACAGGTGGGCATATTTATCCGGCATTAGCAATTGCCAAAGGTTTGCTGGCACGTGATGCTGATACACAAATTCTCTATGTAGGAATCCAGGATGGAATGGAAGCGCGTTTAGTACCGGAAGCAGGGATAGCCTTTAAAGGTATCTCCGGAAAAGGGCTTCCTCGTAAGTTAAGTCTGGATACAATAAAGGTTATTGGTAAAAGTTTTAAAGCCTTATGGGAAACAAAGAAGGTTTTACGTGAGTTCCATCCGGATTTGGTTATCGGGACAGGTGGATATGTATCTGGGCCGGTCGTGTTGACTGCTGCCCTTTTTAATATTCCGACCTTACTTCATGAGCAAAATGCCTGGCCCGGTATTACTAATCGGATTTTGGCAAGAGTAGTGAAGAAAGTTATGGTGACATTCCCCGAGAGCATTGCCCATTTTGGGGTTAAGAATAAAATGGAACTGGTTGGACTTCCGGTTCGTCAGGAAATCGGTCGGTATTCTCGTGAAATTGGGGCAAAGCATTTTGGACTTCGTTCGGATCGGTTGACCTTGCTTGTAACCGGTGGAAGCAGAGGTGCTCGCACTTTAAATCATGCCATGGTCAAGGTCTTGGAATATCTGGCCCAGCGACCGGAAATTCAAGTCATTTGGGCGACCGGAAGTGTTACCTATGCAGAAACTATTGCAGAATTAAAACAAAGAGAGATTCCTTGGGAGAGTCCTCAATGGCGAGTTGTGGAATATTTGAAAGATATGCCGGAAGCCTTAGCTTGTACAGATTTGTATATCGGTAGGGCTGGGGCGGCATCACTGGCTGAGCTGATGGTTGCAGGGATACCTGGAATTTTAATTCCCTTCCCTTTTGCGGCGGAGAATCATCAGGAACATAACGCCCAGGCTCTAGTTCAAGCAGGGGCTGCCCAAGTAATCTTGGACTCTGAATGTGATGGGGAAAAACTGTGGAATGAAATTAATCTACTAATCTCTCAGCCATCCCTTTTAGCAAAAATGGGAGAGGCTTCCCGAACTTTAGCTCAGCCTAAGGCCTTAGATAAGATTGTAGATCTTTGCTTAGCTACTGCTTGGCGCTGATCGTGGTTCGCAGTTCGAAAGTCAATGACATAAGATAATTACTTCTGGCTTAATAAAGCTTTAGTGATAACGTAGTAGCCCAGATTGGGAGGTTCAACTTAGATATCCAGTAGCAAGTTCTAAACTGTGAGGCCGTGTGTGATAATACAAGTTAGGGGTGGTTCTCGACTTGTATCCTGGGCTCATTTCCAAAGGAGTGAGTCCAGGATACAAGTTAATTTAAAATGCTGGAATACCCTTCTAAAGTTGGTGTTCCACAGTCTTTTGGTAACGGTAACTTCTGTTAGGAGTATCGCCTAGCAATTTTCGCAAGAGCAAAGGATGCAGGCTTAGGGTTTTCGACTTAGCTTTTTAAGTTGCATAAATGTGTGTTAAAAGGACCGTCCCCATTACACTTTGCTCACACCTTTTTACTCCGATGCATAGCATATGGCAGTGAACAATGAAAGGAGTGAGCACGGTGTGGCCGAGGCGAAAGATACAACTGGCTGCTTCTTCTGCAGTTCCAGGAATCAGTGGGGTTAGGGCTGTTTTAGAAGAAATCCAGCTTGATTATTCTATGGTTGAACCGACTCAGGAGGATTTAAGCCGAGAATTTCGAGAGAACTGGCTAGATAAGCCTTTTGATGGCAATGCTGTTCAAGTTCCGGAAACTTTTAGCCCTGTAACAGAATTGGTTTTCTGGCCTAATCTGCAAGAGGAGAATTCTCTAAGAGAAAAGGCTTTTGCGAAGGGGATTAAAGTTCAATCAGTTGAATCGTTTATACATAATCTTTTAGAAGATAACTTAATTATTTGGATTTCAGAGCCGGCAGTCCTAATTGATGATCGTCCTTTGCTATTGCATATCTTAAATCAGGCTGGTTTTGAACCGACCGCACTTTGGGCAACTCCTGATGGAAAGTGGCAATGCGAACGTAAAGAGGGAGTGCATTGGCTTATATCAGAGTCCTGGTTAGAGGGGCTAATGGAAAAAAATTCGTTGGGAAGAAGAATTAGTAATGACAGAGGAAATGCACAAGCGGCTTGGGAGATCCGAGAAAATCAGATTGACTTTTACCGCTCACAAGATAGAAAGAAGTTTGTAGGACATTTGCCGCGTTGGCCCAAACTATCCGAGGAAGAAGCAGCTGTTCAAAACATAGCTATATGCATAGATCTGGGAGTTTCCTGGCTGGATATAAGGCTGGCTCTTAGTTCTATTTGGAAGAACGAAAGAATGGCAGATAACTTGAGGTGGAAAATTAATGATTTTGGATGGAATGTCGGGGCGTGTAGAGAAGAATTATCCGCTCCATAAACTGAGTACATGGAGGATTGGCGGGCCGGCTGAGACCGTATATTGGCCTGAAACAATTGAGGACTTACTAAAAGTCTGGCAGCGGGCCCAAGCGAGGGAAATTCCCGTGCGCTTAATTGGGCGTGGATCGAATGTTCTCTTTCCGGATGAAGGACTTTCTGGAATCACGTTAGTTTCAACATCACTACGAGGAATTAGCTGGGGGGATCATTCGGTCAGGGTTGAGGCCGGATATACATTAGCTCGTTTGGCTCAAGAGGCAGGCGAACTGGGATGGAGTGGCTTGGAGTTTGCACGAGGGATTCCGGGCTCGATTGGAGGGGCCATTATGATGAATGCCGGTGCCCATGGCGGTGAAATTTCTTCCTGTGTACTTAGTGTTTCAACACTGTGGGCGGATGGTAGCATTAAGAAATTAAAGCGTGATGAATTCGAGTTTGCCTATAGATTCTGTTCTTTACGGGGGCACGCCTGGGTTTTAGAAGCTCACCTTAAATTTAAGGCAGGTGAACGGGAACAAATCTTGCAAGATATGCGAGAATACTTAACAAAACGTACAGCAAATCAGCCACTTGAGCTACCTAATGCGGGGAGTGTCTTTCGAAATCCACCGGGGCATTCTGCCGGACGATTGATTGAGGCAGCCGGTTGGAAAGGAAGAAGTATAGGTGGTGCGAAAGTATCTGAGAAGCATGCAAATTTTATTGTCAACACAGGCCTTGCTACGTCTAGTGATGTCCTTGCCTTGATAGAAGCCATTAAGACGGATATTCAATTGAAATATGATATTAGCTTACAAACGGAAATAGAAAGTATTTTAACGGCACGAGTCAACCGAAGAAGAGATGTTTAGAGGAAGCCCCTCAGTTTGATAGAAGATCAACCGGATTGAATTGTTTAAAAGGGGAGTGGATTATAGTGATGGATCGCTATGTTATCACAGGTAAACAAAGGTTAGAAGGAAGTATCCGAGTTAGTGGGGCAAAGAATTCGTCCCTTCCCTTATTAGCTGCATCGTTACTGGCAGAAGGGACATCTAGTTTACTTGAGATACCGGAACTAGCCGATATTAAACATATGATCGAAGTCCTAGAAGGGCTTGGTTGTAAAGTCCTACGGCAAAATGAGGCTATGCTTATTGATGCTGGGCGACTAGAGTCCTGCGAGGTTGATGAAGCTTTAATGAGGCAAATGAGAGCATCCAATCTAATTTTAGGTCCGTTGTTAGCGCGATATGGGCGAGTTAAAATATCCAGACCGGGAGGTTGCGCTATTGGTTCCCGTCCGATGGATCAGCATATAAAAGGTTTGGAGTTGTTAGGAGTAAAGGTTAAGGAAAGGCATGGATATATTGAAGCTTGGACAGATCATCTCCAAGGTGCGGATGTCTATTTAGATGTCCCTAGCGTTGGAGCTACAGAAAACATTATGATGGCTGCTGTTCTGGCAAAAGGGACTACAGTCATAAGAAATGCAGCACGTGAGCCGGAAATAGTAGATCTGCAAAATTTCCTCAACAAGATGGGTGGGAAAGTGCGCGGAGCAGGGATGGATGTTTTAAGAATTGATGGAGTTGATTCCCTCCGTCCTGCAGAGCATACTGTTATTCCTGATCGCATTGAAGCGGGTACCCATATGATAGCTGCTGTCATGACCAGAGGAGATGTAGTCATCGAAAATGTCGTACCTGAACATCTGGAACCAGTGATTGCTAAATTACGGCAGGCCGGGGCCTCTATAACTCTTCTGGATGATTCAGTCCGGGTGAAACAGTTGGGCGGGATACGAGGGGTAGATCTTAAAACAATGCCTTATCCAGGATTTCCGACCGACATGCAGCCTCAGTTTATGGCTATGTTGTCTAGTGCGGAAGGAACCAGCATAATCACTGAAACAATCTTCGAGAATCGTTTTCAACATGTGGATGAGCTGCGTAGAATGGGGGCCCAAATTACGGTTGAGGGTAGAACAGCAATTATTCGGGGGGTTAAATCCCTTGAAGGAGCTTTTGTCGAGGCCACAGATCTTCGCGCCGGAGCAGCTCTCTTCTTAACGGCATTAGCGGCAGAGGAGGCAACTGTGCTGGAAAAGGTAGACTATATTGATCGAGGATATGAAAAACTTGAAGAAAAATACTGCCGTTTAGGAGCAAAGCTCTTGCGCGTTTCAAAAAAAGCTAAAAGTGAGATTTCTATGAATTAATTTTGAAGATCACTAAATTTTGTATAGCAGAATAGGACGGTATTCGTTATACTTGGGACAAGGAGGAAAATACCACTATGGAACCCAAGAAAATGAATACGTCCTTTCTCTATATCGCAGTATTGACCATTCTGCTTTCCTTGGGTTTGGCGCTTTTTTTGCGCTCCAATGCTTTTGCTATCCAACATGTTAGTGTACAAGGATTAAGTATAATTTCAGAAAGCGAAATCCTAAAGTTAACTGACGGAATTCAAGGGCAAAACCTATTACTTTTTGATCGGAAAGCTCTTCAATATAAGATATCTTTACATCCCTTGATAAAAGACGTTCAATTCCAAAGGAATCTCCCTCAAACTCTAGTTGTTCAGGTTACTGAACGAACCCCTGTTGCTTTAGTTGTAGTCCCCAAAGGGATTATAGAGGTAGATTCCGAAGGGACTTTTTTGCGCCGTCTAGAGAGTTGGCCAAAAAATGATTATCCCGTGATTAGTGGAATTGAGCTTCCTGATACAGTTGGGCCGGGTCAGAACCTAGAAAATTCTCTCCTTAAAGCAGGTCTGAACTTGCTTAAACAAGCTCCGCCGGAATTAGTTGCTCAGATTGGAGAGTTGCATGTTAATGCTATCGAACAAATCACTTTATTTTTGACAAGTGGGGTCGAAGTACGACTTGGACAAGCCAATGAGTGGAAAGATAAATTGATGGCACTTTATCAACTTTTAAGCGACGATGGGTATACTTCAATACAACAAGGGGTTCGATATATTGATTTTACAGCGGCAAAACCGGTAATTGGTCGCTAAGTCAGGAGGATTTTTAAAATGTGGTTACCCTTATTAGGCTTAGTTTTAGGACTAGCAATTGGGTATGTAAGTCCTTTTTCAGTTCCAATCGAATATGCAAAATACTTATCGGTAGGAATTCTCGCAGCTTTAGACTCTGTTTTAGGGGGGATTCGCTCTGCTCAGGAAGACCATTTCGATAGCACGGTATTTCTAACAGGCTTTTTCAGCAATATGCTCCTTGCAGCTCTGTTAGCCTATGTCGGTGACCGGATTGGTGTTGACCTTTATTTAGCAGCGGTGGTTGCTTTCGGTGTGCGCATATTCCAAAATTTGGGGAGCATCCGTCGTCATCTCCTCAAAAAATAGGAAAATATCACTTAAGAATATCTTTGACACTTTAAGGGAATTGTCCGGAAAGTAATCCCGGAAGTTTTTGAGATTTTTTTGTTCCTTTTTAGAGAAAAATTTATTCAAAAAAAGGGTTATTGGTTAAGAATATAGAATTTGTAATGTTGTGTGTATAACAAAATTGATCAGCCAATAAGTCGTTGGGATGGCTGATACTCTTATAGGAGTATTCTAGAGACTAATATTTAAAATTTAGCCGTTATTCGGCGAGAAGGTTACACATGAACATATGGAAGCACAGAAAAAAACTATAGAAATAACCTGCATTGTTAATAAATTATTGCAGGTAAGAATGAGCGAGGGGGTTAACGCCTAAATGCTAGAATTTGATACAGACTTGAACCAATTTGCAGAAATTAAGGTCATTGGTGTTGGCGGCGGTGGAAACAATGCGGTTAATCGTATGATTACCGCTGGTTTACAAGGGGTAGATTTCGTAACAGTTAATACTGATTCCCAGGCTTTACAACTCTCACGTGCGGGAGAAAAAGTTCAAATAGGAATTAAATTAACCAAAGGGCTGGGAGCGGGCGCAAATCCTGAGATTGGTGCTAAAGCGGCGGAAGAAAGTCGTGAAGAACTGGCTAAGGTTTTAAAAGGCGCGGATATGGTCTTTGTTACAGCGGGAATGGGGGGAGGAACCGGTACTGGAGCTGCACCTATTGTTGCAGAAGTCGCCAAAGAAATGGGGGCGCTAACAGTAGGGGTAGTTACAAGACCATTCACCTTTGAAGGACGTAAGAGGGCTATGCAAGCTGAAAAAGGCATTGCCGAGTTAAAAAGCAAAGTAGATACCCTTATTACAATTCCCAATGATCGTTTGCTACAGGTAGTAGACAAGCATACAACAATCCATGAGGCTTTTCGCATTGCGGATGATGTCTTGCGTCAAGGGGTTCAAGGCATTTCAGATCTAATTGCAGTTCCTGGTTTAATCAACTTAGATTTTGCAGATGTTAAGACTATTATGTCAAATACCGGCTCAGCATTAATGGGTATCGGTCAGGCAACAGGGGAAAATCGGGCAGCTGATGCGGCAAGAAAGGCAATTTCCAGCCCTCTGCTGGAAACCTCTATTGAAGGAGCAAAAGGTGTGCTGCTGAATATTACCGGAGGAATAAATCTAACCCTCTTTGAAGTGAACGAAGCGGCAGGAATTATTTCGGAAGCAGCAGATCCTGAGGCGAATATAATATTTGGAGCGGTTATCGATGAGGATCTGAAGGAAGAGCTCAGAGTCACAGTCATCGCTACCGGATTCGACCAGCAATGGGCTGGTTTCGGTACCCCACCCGGTAAGGTTCAAGACAATATAATTAAGACTGTAGCTAAAGAAGGGGATGTGGACATTCCTGAGTTTCTAAGGCGCAGACGGTAAGTTCAATTAATTGTTAGCTAAAAAACCAGGTCATACCTCTAGTGGTATGACCTGGTTTTTTATTGGTGTATTTAGACTTCGAATCGTTGGATAACTTGGTTCAAGTGAGCGGAGGTTTTTGCTAGTTCAGAAGATATGGAGGCGATTTCTTTAGTAGAAACCATTTGTTGTTCTACAGTTGTTGCTGCTTGAGTGGCTCCTTCGGCAAATTGAGTTGCAATTGTGGTTGCTTGCCGCTGAGTTTGAGCTAATAATTCACTCTGATTTAACAAGTGATCAGCATTTTGCAGGTTGGTTTCCACTTTTATTGAGGTTTCATTGATCACTTCGTCAAGGGAGGCAATGGCATCGCCGGCTTTTTCAATGACTGCCTTACCTCGGTTTACCTCGTTCATTCCTTGGCTTATCTTGTCGACAGTTGAGTTAACCATTCTTTGAACATTCGAAATGAGTTCCATAATCTGATGAGAAGAGTAAGCTGAACTGTCTGCCAGTTTTCTGACTTCTTCTGCAACAACAGCAAAGCCCCTACCATGTTCTCCTGCTCGAGCAGCTTCAATAGCTGCATTTAAGGCCAGTAGATTTGTTTGATCGGAAATACCATTAATTACAGAAATAATATCTCCGATTTTTTGGGCCTGTTCAGCTAATCCGTGTATGGATTGATTAGCCTGTTCCGTTGATTGATAGATAAGGCCCATCTCACGAATTGCCTCATTAACCGCTAAGGTTCCTTCTTGGCTTGTTGATTTAGCGGATCTTGTTAAGGAAAGAACATCCTGGGTGCTGATTAAAATGCTTTGGGAAGCTGATTGGATCTCGTCAACTTGCTTTTGTGACATTTGCATGCCTTGAATTTGATCAGTTGCTCCTGCACTAAATTCCTCCAGAGTAGCTGCCAAGGTTTCTTGATTTTCTGCGAATAGTTGCGCATGGGATGCTTGAGTTTGGCTCATATTTTGAGCTCGCTCAGAAAAGGAAGCCAGATCCGTGATGATCGACTTCATGCCAAGGGATACTTTATTTACTTCGAATGATAAGCTTCCCAATTCATCATTGGAATTGGCCTTGGCTAGAACTTTTAGATTCCCTTTAGCAATGGCTTTTGTTACTTTAAAAGCCTCCTGTAGCGCCAGTGAAACTTTATTCTTAAGCCAAAAACTATAGATTAGTTGAGCGCCCAAGGCAATGGTTGAATAGATAAGCGAAGCCGGAGAAAAGGAACTTAAAATAATCCATGTCCCACCGAGTAGAAGAACCGGTAGTATACCTGAGAGCATTTGTTTGCTAAGAAGATTTTTTTGAAGTGGTATACCCAGACGCAGGGCGTAGGTATGAGCCCCTTTGACAAAAACAGGGCTTGCCGCGTCTAGCAAAACTTCTCCAGTATTACGATGATATAGTTGTGTAATCGGTTGATTACATTGAGCTGCCTTTAGTTCAATTTCATTATTAAAGACCATACCTTCTCGTAAGCGATTTGAGTGGATTAAGGCTAACCCTTTTAAGTCGCAAAGCAGTAAGAACTCATTGTTCTTAAGGTTACGGTCTATCGCTTCCCTCAGAGGTCGACGGGCACTTTCAAAATCCTTCGATTTCTCCAAAATACATTCTATCTCTTTTGCAATCTGAACGATAGTTTTCAAACCGTTTTTTTTCTCACTTAAGTTAACGTTTAGATTTTTTGCCATTAATTATCTACCGCCTTTAATTGTTGATTGTTCAAATGGCATCGAGAAGTTAAGTGTAATAAAGCACATGGAGATATGTAAAAATTCTAAATTTTAATTTACAATAACACGGACTTATCAATATTTCAATAAAATTTGAATATAAATGATTAATTTTGAAGAAATAACCGTAAAATTCGGTTTAATGTAATAGTTTGTCAAAGCAAAGGTTCAAACCAGCGCCAACTAAAATGTCTGATGACAGACTGGACATTGATGGGGATTCTCTTCTTTTTGATAAGTCTTATTAAGCCAAACTTCCCTTGAGAAAGATGAGTTAATCGACTAAATATGTTGTTATCAAATAATCTCGTGCTAAAGCTAACAGATACTGTCGACCAATAGGGTTCATAGATAAAAAACTACACCACTCGTACTAATTTACCTTAAATATCCATTTATGCCCCGCTGAATGCGACAGGTTTTACTTTGTCTTTCAAGTATAATTTTTAGAGAAGCGCATAGAAAGGGTGTACCAAATTAGCATTGCACAGACCTATCTTGATCTGGCTATTCTCATTAATGGAGGAATGGACACTATCCTGCTTGTCCTTCTTGGTCGCCTACTCAAACTACCAATTCGTCTAAGCCGGATCTCTATGGCAGTTTTACTTGGCGAAATCCCCGTTGTGGTTGCTTATTCTTCACTACCAGCGTGGACTGTACTCATTAAATGGCTGATTCCTTTTCTTATGGTCTTCGTCGCTTTTCCAACTACAAGATTAAATGCGTTTCTTAAAGAAATTGTTGGCTTTTGGCTCCTTTCTGCAGGCTTAGGCGGATTTGTCTACGCTTCATGGGGATGGGCGCAATTTGATGGGGGAGTCAATAAAGAACGATTAATTCTGGTTATAAACAGAGTTTGGATTCTTCCTTTAGGTGCTCTAATGTGGTGGCCCTTACAGCGCCTTTGGCAACGATGGCAAGAAAAAAAGTCCTTTATAGGACAAAACATTTTCGATCTGGAGATCAATTTTGGTGGAGATGAGCAAGGGGTTATTCAAATCAAGGCTTTACTAGATACCGGCAATCATTTGCGGGATCCATTGACAGGCTATCCTGTAATTCTGCTGGAAGAGGAGGTTGCTGCGAGGGCTATGCCGGAGAATATCAAAGGGTTCTTGGATATCCCTTGGAAGGATTATGCAGACCCCTGGCCATTATTGTGGAATGTCAATCCCGATCTGGTAAAACGTCTTGTTTTCATCCCTTTTCAAACAATTGATAATAAGAGTTGGCTTCTAGGAATAAGACCGGATAGTGTAACGTGTTTCGGCGCCGGAGGAACTCAACAAATTCATGCTACGGTGGCGCTTGTAAGACAAGTATTAAGCTCAGAGGGTGAATACCAAGCGTTACTACACCCAGAACATGTTCAGAAAGGTGGAGATGGATGAATGAAGTGGTGGAGTAATGTTCATGGTAAGGCCAGAGGCCTATGGGCCATGCTGCTTCAAAGAATTTTTGGAGTTAGTGGAATCTATTACGTTGGAAGCAGTGAAGCCCTACCCCCACCACTTAACTCAGACGAAGAAGGGGTTCTACTAGAGCGTTTGGAAATGGGTGACGGTTCTATTCGAGATATTTTGATAGAACGAAACCTTCGCCTAGTGGTCTATATTGCTAGAAAGTTCGAAAACACCGGGATTGGAATTGAAGATCTTGTTTCCATAGGAACGATTGGCTTAATTAAAGCTGTCAATACTTTTGATCCTCAGAAAAAAATTAAACTGGCTACCTATGCTTCTCGTTGCATTGAAAATGAAATTTTGATGTATCTTAGACGTAACAATAAAACCCGGTCTGAGGTTTCCTTTGATGAACCTTTAAATATTGACTGGGACGGGAATGAGCTTTTGTTATCAGATGTTTTAGGTACGGAAAATGACATTATCTCTAAGCCTATTGAGGAGCAAGTAGACCGTCAACTTTTGCATCTGGCAATGGGAAGGTTAACAAATAGAGAAAAGGTTATCATGGAATTAAGGTTCGGGCTTGACGATGGAGTAGAGAAAACTCAGAAAGAGGTAGCAGATCGTTTAGGGATTTCCCAGTCCTATATTTCACGGTTAGAGAAAAGAATTATTCGCAGATTACGGAAAGAATTTTGTCGATTGGAATAACCTAATCTATGTTAGGGCATACTTCCCAACAGAATTTGCTGGGGAGGTGCTCGTAGATTGGCATTGAATAAAGTTGAGATTTGTGGAGTAAATACCTCAAAATTGCCTGTATTATCTAGCGCAAAAATGAAAGAACTCTTCGTAATTTATCAAGCTGGAAATCGCAGTGCTCGAGATAAACTAATCCATGGGAATCTCCGCCTTGTTCTGAGTGTGATTCAACGGTTTACGAATCGTGGAGAATATGTGGATGACCTCTTTCAAGTTGGCTGTATCGGACTAATGAAAGCGATTGACAATTTTGATCTTGGTCAGAATGTAAAGTTTTCTACATATGCAGTTCCTATGATAATTGGGGAAATACGTCGTTATTTAAGGGATAACAATCCAATTAGAGTTAGCAGATCCTTAAGGGATATCGCTTATAAGGCTTTGCAAGTAAGGGACCAGTTAGTGAGTGAACGGTCCTGTGAGCCAACTGTTGCTGAAATCGCCAAGAAACTCTCGCTGCCTCGGGAAGATGTTGTTTTTGCCTTAGATGCTATCCAGGAACCAATTTCTTTATTCGAGCCGATTTACCATGATGGCGGCGACCCGATCTTCGTGATGGATCAGATAGGAGATGACAAGCAGTCAGACAATGGATGGGTTGAAGGACTTGCCGTACGAGAGGCGTTACGTCGACTCAGCGAACGAGAAAAACTCATCTTGTCCTTGCGATTTTTTCAGGGAAAGACACAAATGGAGGTTGCTGATGAGATTGGGATTTCTCAAGCACAGGTTTCCCGTCTTGAGAAGGCAGCCATGCAGCATATGCGTAAGTTTGTGTGATGCAATAATAAGGAATATTCAAATTTGAAATTTAAGAAACGTTAGGCTATTTTTTCAGACCCCCTCATATGATGAGATATATAAAAGTATGACGATATCATTTCATCGTTGGACTTAGCTCGGGGCTGGTGCATGATGTTCATTTCTGAACTTCAAACCCCGAACCTCGATAAAGGGGGGGAAAGAATGCGAGTATCAGACTTAAGATTGTTAGATATTGTGAATGTTAAAGACGGGCGAAGGTTAGGGCCGATTAAAGATCTAGATCTTGATTTAGAACGAGGTGTTGTCAAAGGGGTTATCGTACCCGGACCTTCGCGCAGTTGGGGACTTTTTGGTAGCGGAAAGACTGAAGATTTTTTTGTCCCTTGGGATCATGTCAAAAAGATAGGGGTAGACGTTATTCTAGTGGATGTTAACGATTTACCTGAATTTAATACTGAAAATGATGATCGTCGATAATCCGCGAAAAACGAAAAAGCATAAACCTTTTGTCATAATAGGCAAAGGCTTATGCTTATTTTGTATATTATTATACTTTTTAACGGAGAAAGTTGTTAGAAGTACTTTTTTTTTGCTGAAAGTACTATTAGACTAGGACTTTTGGAGGTTTGTCCAAAAGGTTAATAGATGGTATATTTAATGTAAACAAAGGAGTTAGAGGGATGAGCTGGAAGCGACAAAAAAGTAGTGGAGGCTTAAACTATCTCACCATACCCAAGTGGCAAGCTGCGGGTATTGACTTAGGGTTTTCAACTCGAGTGGGTGGGATGAGTAAAGTACCCTACAACTCTTTCAATTTAGGGCTACATGTTGGGGATGATCCTAAGGTGGTTTTGGAAAATCGGAAATGCTGGTTTAACCACTGGGGGGTTCCTTCTGATAGAGTTGCAGTAGGAGAACAGGTTCATGGTACAAATGTTATTTGGGTTACAGAAGAGGATGGCGGTCGAGGAGCTAATGAATTAGAAACTGCTATTCCAAGTGTTGACGGGTTGCTGACCCAGAGTACTTTGGGGTTAATGGCTTTTTTTGCGGACTGTGTTCCGCTCTATTTCTACTACCCCAATCTTGAGGCCGTAGGGATTGTGCATGCCGGTTGGAAAGGTACTGTGAATAAAATTGGTCTGAAGGCTTTAGAGTACTTTGAAAAAGCCGGCGGACAAACTGAAAGTGCTTGGGTGGCAATCGGCCCGAGTATCGGTCCCAGTTGTTACCTAGTCGATGAACGGGTAGCTGAGGAGTTTCGTCTGAATTATGATAAGACGACCTTTCTCTATCCTCAAGAGGATGGACACTACTTGCTTAATCTATGGGAAGCGAACAAAATGTTGTGCTTAGCAAAAGGAGTACACCCAGAAAATATTGATATTGCAGCAGTCTGCACTGCGAGCAATCCTGAATGGTTTTTCTCTCATCGGCGAGATGGTGCCCGAACGGGGCGAATGGCGGGATGGATCAGAATGCGACACACCAAGTGAGAAGGAATATCGAACGTAGAGTAAGGAGGATTTAGGTGGCGACAATCTTAGTGGTTGATGATGAGGAACCGATCCTAGAACTCTTAAGGTTTAACTTAGAGAAGGAAGGTTATCTTGTTTCTGTTGCTAAGGATGGGCAGGAAGCATTGGATATTGTGGAAACTGAACATCCTGATCTTGTAGTACTGGATCTTATGTTGCCTGGGATGGATGGCCTAGAGGTTTGCCGCAGAATACGTTTGATTCCCAAGTACCAGCACCTACCCATTATTATGTTAACAGCCAAGGGAGAGGTAATTGATAAGGTATTAGGGCTCGAGCTGGGTGCGGATGATTATATGACTAAACCTTTTAGTCCGCGTGAATTGTTAGCCAGAATCAAAGCCCGTCTCCGTCGTATTAATCTGCCTGATGAGGTAGATTCTCAAGTTGTTAGAGGAGAGCTAAGAATTGATGTGAAAGGGTTTAGGGTCTACGTGCGGGGTGTCGAGACTGAATTAACGCCCAAAGAGTTCGAATTGCTACGAGTACTGGTCGCACATCCGGGTAGAGTTTATTCTCGAGATGACTTATTGGAAAGAATTTGGGGATACGAATATGATGGCGACACACGTACCGTTGATGTCCATGTTCGACATCTGCGCTTGAAAATTGAAAAGGATCCCTCCAATCCGGATTATATCGAAACATTACGTGGAATTGGTTATCGATTTAAAGGATAGTTAAACTATGAGTATTAAATGGCGAATAACTGGCCTCTTTTTAGGTATGACTGCCCTTTCACTGCTTCTTTTTTGGGTAGGAGAAAGTGCGAGGTTGATTTCCGGTCGCCAGCAAATTGATTTAGGAGTTGTACTTCTTGCGTTGCTTCTTCCGGCAGGAATTGTTTATTTCTACACGAGTCAACTTATTCGACGAATGGAGAAATTGCATTTCGCAACCCAGCGCATTGCCAGGGGAGATTTTGAACATATTCATTTGTCGGATTCCAGTGACGAAATTGGACAATTTACCATTGAGCTTAATAACCTCTCACGACACGTTGAGATGATAGTCCAAAATGGAACCCAAGAGGCACAGAAGATGGAAGCAATTCTAGCGGGGATGCAAGAGGGTGTCGTGGCGGTTGATCATGTAGGGCGGGTTGTCTTAGTGAATGCTGCGGCAGAGAGAATTTTTGAACGGCAAAAAACAGTTCGGGAACTAGAATATCTGTTAGAGCTGACCTATGATACTGAACTAGAGCAACTTACTCGTAAAGTCCTTTCAGGCCAACCTTCAGCTTCGAGAGAAATAAATATTGCCCAAAGGATTGTGCAAAGTAAAATTAATCCTATTTTAAGCGGACAAGGTCAGTCTCGTGGCGCAGTTATAGTATTTCATGATGTAACTGAACTACGAAGGCTTGAAAAAATTCGGACAGAGTTTGTTGCCAATGTCTCTCATGAATTAAGAACCCCTCTAACATCCATCAAAGGATTCGTAGAAACCCTTCTTGATGGAGCTGCGGAGGATCCCTCTTTACGAAATCGTTTTCTGGGAATAATCCAGGGAGAGACCTTGCGCTTACAAAGACTCATTGAAGACTTAATGACTCTGGCACGCCTCGAAGGTCAGCAAAATCATGCTATAAGCTCTGTTAAAATAAGTTACGTCCAGAATGCATTTGAAATAATAAAACCCGTAATTCAAAGTTTCGCCCAAGCAAAAGAAATTCAATTAGAAGTTGATTTGCCTGACAATTTGCCTCCCCTAAACATAGGAGAGAATTTATTAAGTCAACTTCTTTTAAATTTATTGGAAAATGCCGTAAAATATACGGCTGAAGGAAGGGTTTGGTTAAATGCACAAGTTGGACCGGAGTTTCTTCGCTTGGAATTTGGAGATACCGGTTGTGGCATACCTGAGGAAACATTGCCGAGAATTTTTGAGCGGTTTTATAGAGTAGATAAGGCCCGTTCACGTGAACAAGGGGGAACAGGGCTTGGACTTAGTATTGTGAAGCACATGGTAGAGGGATTAGGCGGAAATATCAGTGTGAATTCTAAGGTGGGAGTAGGAACGGTTTTTACGTGTTATTTACCAAGAGCTAAATTGAAATGAAACACCTAGTTCGTACACGGAAACTCGAAATTCCAGGGAGGGTAAAATGGAGGGGAGAAGAAGAAAATCCTATTTTTGGTTTTGGGGTCTAATATTCATTATGTTAGTAGGCGGAATTGGATGGTGCTATCGCTCATCGTTCATTGCAGGAACAATAAAGTTTGCAACTGCTGAAACAGGAACCATTAATCATGAACGGATTGTGGTTGCAACTTTTGCTAACGAAGAATTGTCTGTACTCGCTCCAATTTCCGGTAAAGTTGAATACCTTGGAGGAGATGGGCAACGTATTAGGCGTGGGGAACAGGTGGCAACTATAAAACCTGAGGGGGCTGCACCAGGTACTAAGACTAGCGGAATAAATCAGTTGATAACTGCAGCTAAGGGGGGGTTGTTTTTTCAGCAAAGTGATGGTCTGGAATCCATTCTTACCAGTGAAAACCTTATCTCAATGGATCTGAATAAGCTGTTAACCCAGACCCCTGTGGCCAAAACAACTGGAGATACCTTTCAAACTGGTGAGGTTATAGGGAAAATCGTGAATAACCTTATTCCAACAATGGCCTTTTTGGAGATTTCGGATATAGACGAGCTCACAGTTGGCAAAACTATGCGTGTTACTATGGGTAAACAGACTATTAGTGCTAAAATTTTGCGTAAGTCTGATCAGCCAAAAGGAGTAATCGTTCAATTTCCATACTATATTGACGGCTCAGCGGTGCAAAGAAGGCAGGATGTGTCTTGGGTTTTCCGTCCGCCCACTAATGGAGTGCTTATTCCGAAATCCGCTTTATGGACAAAAGGAGAGGAACTGGGGGTTTTTCTCTGGAGTGAGGGGATTGTGCAGTTCAGAAAGGTGAAAGTCCTTGATGAAGATGACAGCATGGTTTGCATCGAGAATCTCCCAAGTGGTATTCCTGTTGTAATAACCCCTCGAGATGGACTCGAAGGATTAGTTGCCAACGTAAAAAATATCTAGAGAGTGATTTATTTAGCAGGAAACCTATGAAACAGCGTAGAATTCATTATTTTCGAAGGAGATAGTCTGATGTTGGCAAAAGCGGGGATAGAACAGCGCTTAAATGAGGTTCGTCGGCGTATTAACCAAGCCGCAGAACGAAGTAAGAGAGATCCGAGTACTATCCGATTATTGGCCGTCTCTAAGAATCAGCCGGTTTCAAGTTTAGAGGAGGCTTATCGGGCTGGACAAAGAGTCTTTGCTGAGAATCGAGTTCAAGAATGGTTGGAAAAGGCTCCTAATCTTCCGAATGATTGCCAGTGGCATCTGGTGGGGAGGCTTCAGACGAACAAAGTAAAATATTTAGATGATAAAATTGCAATGATTCATTCGTTGGACAGGCTTCCATTGTTGGAAGCACTAAATATCCAAGGAGAACGACGCAGCATTGTTTGGACAACGTTGGTTCAGGTTAATATTGCGCGGGATCCTGCCAAAGCTGGACTCATGCCAGAGGAAGTGGCGGACTTTCTGAGCTCAGTTGGTGATTTTCCTTTTGTTAGAATACAAGGGTTGATGACCATTGGGGCATTGGAAGCAAGCATGACTGAAACTCAGGGTTTTTTTCGCCAACTTCGAGAATTGCGGGACACTCTGCAATCTCGAAAGTGGCCTGGAGCCGATTTGGACGAGCTTTCAATGGGAATGAGTCAAGATTTTGAACTGGCTATAGAAGAAGGGGCAACCCTTGTACGTGTAGGCCGTCAGATTTTCGGCGACCGTGAATAGAGACCTGAAAGAGGAGGAAAGATAATGGCCAAATTATTTGATAAGGTTATTGGAATTATGGGTTTCGCAGACGAGGAAACTGAAGAGGATATTCTTGAGGAGAACGAACGTGAGAAAAGTGTTCAGGAAGAAGTTCGTACCAGCCGTAAAAACGCTCAGGTAGTAAGTATACATACTCAGAAACAGATGCGAGTTGTAGTGATGGAACCAAATTCTTTCGAAGAAGCTCAAAACATTGCCGACCAGCTTAAGACCCGTCGGCCTGTAATTGTTAACCTGGAAAACGCTGAGAAGGTTTTAGCTAAACGTATCGTTGATTTTATTAGTGGGACAACTTATGCGTTAAATGGAAACATGCAGAAAGTCGGAAATGGTATATTCTTGTTTGTTCCGAATAACGTCGACATATCTGGGGAGATGAGAGACGAGCTTAAAGACAAGGGAATGTTTTGGCAGAGTTCTAAGTTAGGGAGGGATTAGTATTCTATTCGTTGTTCAAATAGTAAGTAAAGTGATATCTATTCTGATATACGCCATTTTTGTAAGAGTTATTTTGTCCTGGTTTGGGCCTAAGTTTTACCCCTCAAACAACAAATTAGTTGCGGTTCTCTATGATGTAACCGATCCGATCCTCAAACCATTCCAGCGTTTTCAATTTGGCAATGCTGCAATGCGAATGGACTTCTCGCCAATCTTTGCAATCCTTGCCTTGAACGTTGCACAATGGCTGTTATGGCAAATCTTCTAGAATGAGGCATTTAATTGATCGAAGCGTCTTAAAATATTGGGTTGATAAAGAAGCACGTTTAGAAGCAGCTCATTTATTGGATCAAGTAAATTTAGTCCTTAGTAAAGAGTTCCAACAGGTAACTCCATTTTTGAGTTTTGCTATGCGGGATTGGATTGAATCCGTTTTACGTAAAGAACATCTTGCCTATCTGGCAGAGGGCGGACTCCCTGATGCTGAACGGGTTCGCATTATTATGGGTGCAAAGGGAGACATCATGAAACCGGAGCAGGCAGAGATTTCCCTGTTGTCAGTTCGAGCCACTAATCTGCGTGCTAAACTAGAGCATCATCAGATACTTGGATCTCTTATGGGATTAGGCTTACGAAGAGATTTATTTGGAGATATTCAAGCTGGCCAGAGTGGCTTCTATGTTGCAACTACGCTGGAAATCGTCCCAGTTTTGTTAAATCAATGGACTGAAGCCGGGCGGGAAAAAATTAATGTTTCAATATCAGAAGGAATACCGGATCTTCTGCCTGGACTGGGTGAAGAGCGGCGTATAACTGTAAATTCATCACGCCTAGATGCGGTAATTGCTAATGCCTTTGGGGTATCAAGAAGTATGGCTCAAGAATGGATAACTCAAGGTAAGGTTAAAAAGTCAGGTCTTGGGGTGACCAAAGTAGAAACAGAAGTACAACCTAATGACTTAGTATCTTGTCGAGGGCATGGGCGCGTTAAGCTATTGGAGTGCTCCAATACCCGAAAAGACAAAATAGCTTGGCAAATCCTACTTTTTCGGTCACAACGGCATTAGGAGGGATCAAAATGGAAATGACTCCACTTGATATACGAAATAAAGCTTTTCGCAAAGGGATTCGCGGCTATCAATGTGAGGAAGTGGAGAAATTCCTCGAGAATGTCAGCCAAGAATTTGAATTAGCATATACAGAGAATTTCGAACTCCGTGAAAAGACGAAAGCGTTAGAAACGGAAATCGGACATTATCGGCAAATAGAGAATACCTTACAACAGACTTTGGTGTTGGCTCAACAAACTGCTGAAGAAGTCAAGGAGTCTGCGCGTCAGGAGGCGGCAATTATTCTGCGAGAGGCAGAACATGCTAAGACAATAAAGGTTGCTGAAGCACAGAAGAAGTGGGAAGAAATTCAAGAAGAGATCCAAGGTCTTGCCAGGAAACGCGATTTATTGCGTACGCAACTTAAGTCTTTTTTAATAGCCCATCTAGATTTAGAAACCTTACAAGAGAAAAATGAAGGCATCGCTTAA
>JGI2924J29684_1078145_pt1 | contig 32945 bp, 24 predicted proteins | sample BenlonsequencITS_FD_29684 | JGI IMG/M metagenome (IMG submission 29684)
CTTGTGGGCTTTACCGCCTCTCCATGCAATGGGTTCACTCCTGTGGATCGAAGCCGCCCTGTCTTTCGGGTCTATTATTCGTAAGTATTATTTTGGGTGTTTTTCAGAGTACAGTAGACCCTCATGCAGCTACTTAGGCGGCACCATCAGGGGATGAAAAGTTAAACTTTCTTGCAGCACCGTCTTCGCACGGGTTAACACAGCTGAAAATCGCTCCGCCCCAGAGCCCGACAGGATGTAAAACCATCTATTTCTTGTTATAAGGAGTATCTCGCAAAGGCAAAGCGCATCGCAGCTTGCCATCAAATTTGTAGTAAGCCGACGCTACAGCCGGAGCCGTCGGAATCGAGGCAATCTCTCCTACTCCTTTAGCCCCATAAGCTAAGGGGGATGAGTTCTTTTCAATGATTACGGACTCCACATCAGGCATTTCCGTTGAGCGCAACAGTCCTAACTTAGCATACTTAGCAGTGGGGACTCCATTTAGCAGAGGGAAATCTTCCCGCAGAGCATAGCCCAAACCCATGCATACTCCGCCTTCAATCTGGCCTTCTATTGCTTTTGGATTGATAGCCCTTCCCACATCATGAGCAGCTATAACTTTTTCCACCATTCCCTGTTCATTCAGTAAAACCACCTGAGTTGCATAACTATAGGCCACGTGACTGATGGGGTTTGGCTTATCCGAGTCCATGGGATCGGTTTTTCCAAAGTATTCGCCATAGAACTCTTGACCTTCTAATTCCTCAAGAGTGGAGGCATGCATTGCTTGCTGCATTTTTAAAGACGCTTGACGTACGGCTTCGCCGCTGAACATCGTCTGACGTGAGGCAGTTGTCGTCCCAGAGTTAGGGGTTAAGCCTGTATCAGGAGCTCCAACTTCAATTTTTTCTAAAGGCAGTCCTGTTGCTTCATGGACGATCTGAGTTGCAATAGTAGCAAAGCCCTGGCCGATGCAGGCAGCACTTGTCAGGACGACAGCTTTGCCATTAATAATTTTTAGTTTTACCCTGCCGGTATCAGGCAGTCCTACTCCAATGCCGGTATTTTTCATGGAGCAGGCAATACCTGCTGCGTGAGGATGTGCTTCGTAGACTTCACGAACTGCACGAAGTGTTTCCTTAATAGCGGTTCCTTCATCTGTGATCTGCCCCGTGGAATTAACCATCCCCGGTTCCAGAGCATTAAGATAGCGAATTTCCCAAGGAGAAATCCCGACTTTTTCAGCTAAAAGATCCATATGTGTTTCAGATGCAAAGGCAGACTGCGGAACACCGAAACCTCTAAAGGCACCGGCGGGGGGATTATTGGTATAGACGCATAAGCCGGTAATATCGACATTATCTATTTGATAAGGACCGCTGGCATGAGTACAAGCACGCTGGAGAACTGCTGTTCCTAAAGAAGCATAGGCTCCGGTATCCGCAACAATCTTAGCTACCATAGCCGTCAGTTTTCCCTTTTCATCACAGCCTGTGGTAACCTCTAATTCCATGGCATGCCGCTTAGGATGAACTAAGATGCTCTCTTGCCGAGTAAAGGTTAGCTTTACAGGTTTTTGGGTTTTCACTGCCAGCAATGCCGCATGGTGCTGGACACTTAGATCCTCTTTACCACCGAAACCGCCACCAACCAGTTTGCTGATTATCCGGACTTTTTCCTCCGGCAGACCCAACATAGCCATAATTCCATGTTGATCATCATACACACTTTGATCCCCAACATAAACAGTAATTCCCCCATCCTCTTGAGGGATAGCTAGGGCACTTTCAGGTTCCATAAAAGCATGTTCAGTAGGAGGAGTCGAGAAATGATTGGTAACCACAAAGGCTGATTTGGCCAGGGCTTCTTCGGTATTCCCTCGCTTAATCTTAGTTGTGCTTAACAGATTTCCTTTCTCGTGAATACGAGGAGCCCCATCAGCAAGCGCTTCTGTCGGGCTTAAAATAGGTTTAAGCTCTTCATACTCAACTTTGATCAATGCCACAGCTTCTCTGGCTTGTTGTTTGGTTTGAGCAGCTACTAAAGCAATGGCATCCCCTATATACCTGGTTTCTTGTCCGATGGAAACCAGAGTCGGCCAATCATGGAAAATGTGACCATGGTTGCGATCTGCCGGAATGTCTTCTGCTGTTAAGACGGCTTCAACCCCAGGATAGGCAAGGGCTGGAGAAATATCAATGGCTTTGACAATTGCTCTCGGGTATTTGGTTCTTAAAACTGCTGCATGCAGCATGTTTTCCACATGCATATCATCCACATATTGTCCGGTTCCCATTGCTTTTTCACGAGCATCAACTCGTTGAATACTCGTTCCAATTCCTGCACTGGCCTGAAGTGACTTCGGGTGTATTTCCCCTCTAAGGACTTGCGCAGCTAATGATATCCCCAGCTCTATCTTGATATACCCTGTGCAGCGGCATATATTCCCACGAATACTTTGCTTTATCTCTTGAGCCGTAGGATTAGGATTCTTATCAATTAAGGCTTTAGCACTGATAATCATTCCGGGGATACAAAAACCGCATTGTACCGCGCCGGCTTCGGCAAAGGCCCAAGTATAGGCCTCCTTTTCTCGCTCTGACAGCCCTTCGACAGTTAAAAGTTTTTTCCCGGATGCTTTGGCAACAGTGAGAATACAAGCTCTCATTGCCTTTCCGTCGACTAAGAGCATACAAGCACCGCAAGCACCTTCTCCACATCCGTTTTTGAGAGAGGTTACCTGAACCTCGTCACGCAAGAAATCCAGGAGATTCTTATCCTCTTGCACATTATGAACTGCGCCGTTAATATCAATCGTATACATTGTTACCCGACCTTTCTCTTGAGGAATGGCTTTCGGGATAAGTATATCCCCGCAGGTTTATCCTCCTTTAACTGACCATCCTGAACAACCTGCTTACCCCGTAAGAATACGTGAATCGCTTGACCGGACCGCTTAAAACCTTCGTAAGGAGTATAATCTACCTGCTGATGTAACTCTTCAGCTTTTATGACTGTTGATTGGCGCGGGTCCCATACCACTATATCAGCATCACTTCCGGGAGCAATGGTTCCTTTACGGGGAAACAATCCGAACAGCTTAGCTGCATTTGTAGAGGTTAAAGCCACGAAATCATTTATTGATAATTTTCCCGACAAAACGCCGTGAGTATATATTAATCCCATGCGGGTTTCTACCCCGGCAGCTCCATTGGGAATTTTGCTAAAATCATTAAGGCCTTTATCTTTTTGTCCTTTATAATTAAACGCGCAATGATCCGTAGCAACAACATCTAAGACTCCGGTGTTTAAGCCGGACCACAATATTTCCTGATGCTGAATTGGGCGCAAAGGCGGTGAAATCACATATTTGGCTCCGTTAAATCCTTCAGCATTGTAATAGCTGTCATTTAACAAGAGGTATTGGGGACAGGTTTCTGCGTAAATCTCCAGTCCCTTTAGTTTTGCATTGGTCACTGCTTGAAGAGCTCCGCTGCAGGATAAATGGACAACATAGAGAGGTGCCCCTGCTATCTGAGCGAGGGTAATGGCTCTTTGAGTTGCCTCCTCTTCTACTTCAGGAGGACGGGATAAGGGATGATATTTGGGGGTGGTTTTTCCCTGTTTTAGATGTTCATGAACTAAGTCATACACTATATCACCATTCTCACAGTGTACACAAACCAGCCCGCCGGATTCCCCTGCTTGACGCAAAGCTTGTAAAAGTGCCTGATCATCCACTTGCAAACTGTTCTTATAAGCCATGTAAAGCTTGAAGGACGATACTCCGTCTTCTTCAACTAACACTTTCATTTCATTAGCAATGGCTTCATTCCAATCCGTGATTGCCATATGAAAACCATAGTCTACATAACTCTTATCTTTCGCTTTTATGTGCCAGTTCGCCAGTCCCTCTTTTAGAGTTTCACCTTTAAACTGAGTTGCAAAGTCAAGAATGGTTGTTGTTCCACCTAAAATTGCTGCTTTAGTACCCGAAAAGAAATCGTCTGAGGTTGAAAAATCTCCCATGGGGAGGTCGAAGTGAGTATGGGGGTCAATTCCACCCGGAAATAAAAAGCAGCCATCCACATCTATTGCCTGGTCACCAGGTTGCTTGATATCGCAGCCAATAGCCACAATTCTCTCGCCTTCAATGCGGACGTCTGCTTGATACTGGTCTGCAGCCGTAACAATAGTTCCACCGTTTAATACTATACCCATGTTCATTTCTCCTTAAGGGAAATCTCCTCATCTCGGGGGCACAAACATTATGGAAACTTCCTCAGTTGATAATCTGAAGAATCTATCTGTCGTATTACAAGTCAGATTCTTTTGGATGAACCTTTCAGCCCTCAGGCCTCTGACCACTTATTCTATATACCTACACATAATTGACGGTCTCGTGCTTCTTCTTGATAACGGTTCAAATGAAGATTATACAAACTCAAGTAATTAAGATCTTCAATTTAAATCTAACTATTTAAATCTAACTATTTAAATCTAACTATTTAAATCTAACTTTTTCATCCTACTCTTAATATCACACTTGGGATGGAGATGAAGCTAACTCCTCTCCATCCCAAGCTCAGTAACTATTACAAAGGGAATAAATCGATTAAATATCTATCGATCATGGGTAAATATGGGTTCCGGTTTTGCCAGCAATAGCTTCTTCTAAGGATTCAGGATTAGTAATAATCGCTTCTTTCCCGCCGTTTTCTAAAAAGCTAATGACAGCTTGGATTTTGGGCAGCATGCTTCCCGGAGCAAAATGGTTCTCAGTCACATACTGCTTTAGTTCCGCTAAGGTCACCTTGTCTAAGGCTTTTTCGTCAGGCTTGCCATAGTTTAAATAAACTGTTGGTACACCTGTGGAAATTATTAAAACGTCAGCTTTAATATCTGCAGCCAAAAGACTGGTAGCAAAATCTTTATCAATAACAGCATCTACCCCTTGAAGTAAACCGTCTGGACGTTTAACTACGGGGATTCCGCCACCGCCAACGCTGATGACACAATAGCCATCTCGTACCAGTTTATTGATAACATTCTTCTCTACGATCTCTTGAGGACGGGGAGAGGCAACCATACGGCGATAGCCTCTGCCGGCATCTTCAATCATAACCCATGATGGATTATTTTTCTGAATCTCTTCAGTTTGTTCTTTTGTATAGAAAGATCCGATGGGTTTAGTTGGTTTCTGAAAAGCAGGGTCATTCTCCGAAACAACAACTTGAGTCACAACTGTGACAGCTGTCTTGTCCATACCCCTCTTTTTGAACTCATTATCCAATGCTTGTTGGATTTGGTAACCAATAGCTCCTTGGGTGTCTGCCCCACAGCTGACCAGTGGTACCTGATGCATCGCTGCAACATCCTTAGCAATTTCAGATCTTCTTAGAATAAACCCGACTTGTGGACCATTGCCATGAGTAACAATCACTTCATAGCCCTGCTCGATCATACCGACAATATGTTTGGCAGTTTCTACTACAGCCTCATATTGATCTTCAACGGTCGCATGTGCGTTATCACGAATCAGAGAATTCCCACCAATTGCTACAACAGCTAATGTACTCACAATTATTTTCCACCTACCAATAATGTCATAACAGCTTTAGCTGTATGCAAACGGTTTTCTGCAGCATCATAAGCGATTGAATGTGGTCCATCAATAACTGAGTCTTCAACTTCATTGTTACGGTCAGCAGGTAAAGCATGCATATACATAACATCTTTGCTGGCAGTAGCCATTTTAGCTTCAGTGCACTTCCAGCTCTTATTGGAAACGAGAGCATCATCAATAACAGCAGTGGCGCCGGTAACAGTAGCACCGGTTTGGTCAGTAACCCAGTTGCCCCAGCTCTTAGGAATAACGATATCAGCATCTTTATAAGCAGCAGCTTCGTCATGAGTAATTGTTAAAGTACCGCCATGCTTTTCAGCATTTGCTTTGGCTTGCTCAATAACCCATTCAGGAAGTTCCCAACCTTTTGGATAAGCGAGCCATACATCCATACCATAACGAGGGAAGAGAAGAACTTGAGTTACAGGCACAGAAATCGGTTTCTTATGGCTCTCAGCATAGGCCCAGATGATGGAGATCTTTTTGCGTCTTAAGTCTTGGTGTTTCTCTTTAATGGTTAGCAAATCTGCTAAACCTTGGAATGGGTGATAAAGATCGTCTTGTAAGTTCATAACCGGAACTGAGGACCATTTAGCCATCTCCGTTAAGTATTGATTTCCTCTGCCCCAGTTGCAATAACGGCAAGCAATCATGTGACCAAAGCGGGAAAGAATAATAGCTGTGTCCTTAGCAGTCTCACCATGAGCGATTTGCATGCTGCTGGAATCCAAGAATCCTGCATGACCACCCAATTGAGCCATACCGGCTTCCATGGAGTTTCTGGTACGAGTAGATTGTTCGAAGAACATCAAGAAGCCTGTTTTGTTATGAAGATAATTTGTATCTTCGCCCATAGCAAACTTTCTCTTAAGATCTAAAGAAACATCAAGCATTGTATCTAATTCTTCTTTAGTAAAGTCCTCTAAGTTAATAAAATGTCTTCCTCTGAAAACTGTATTCATTTATTATTCCTCCTAAATGTTTGTTTACTATATTTTCAGTAGTCCTAAGACTACAAAATCGTTAAAATCTTTTAGCTATACATTTCTTGCGTTACCCATAGCTAAAGCCTTTATTGATGAATCCCCTTCGACCAAAGGTCGACACATTTGGAGCGCAGCAGCGTTTACCGCAGGTCAACGCCGAACCGTGACAAAACGACAAAGCCACCGTCGTTCCCCAGCCACCCCAAGCTTGCAGCAAAGGCGACTTTACGGAATGAGCACTTTAGTGTAGTCGCGTAAGCAGAGGTTAGTGCTGAAGCGTGTAGAAACGTCGTGGGACTAGTCCATGGATGGACTGATGCCGCGGTGCCATGACGATAAGCGGATGAGCTTATCGCCACACTGCAACTCATTACGCATACTACTGCAGTGTGGATTGGCAAGGAGCGGCGCACATACAGAAAGCACAAGGGTTTAGACGTTTTAGCTTCAGCGCTGACCGGAGTAGCGACGAAACGTGTGCGAATGGAGTAATGTCGCCTTGCCCCACACTCAAAACTCTACTTCTTAATCCCCACAAGGTTCTCAGTATCCTTAGGCATCTTGTCAGCATATTCCTTAATATAAATGCTCGGAATAGCTGCATACATAGCTGCACAATCAACAAGTTCCTTTTTCCAGGTTCGCTCATTTGGAGCATGGGCTTGGTCTTCGTGTCCCGGTCCAAAACCAATGCAAGGAATTCCATAACGTCCCATGATCGAAACACCATTGGTGGAGAAGGTCCATTTATCGACAACTGGATCCTTACCGAATAATCCTTTGTAAGCATCTGTAAGAGTACTGGTAACTGGATGTCCTTCTTCAATGAGCCAGGTTGGGAAATAGCATTCTGTTGGGTAAACCAGGTCGGTATAAGAAGGTCTGTCATACTGGTACATGGTTACTTCTGCATTGGCAGCCTTGACTGAAGGAAGGTTCTTGATTTGTTGAACTGCATATTCCCAAGTCTCTCCCGCGGTTAAGCGACGGTCAACGGAAATCCAGCAGCTATCGGCAACCGCACAACGTGAAGGAGAAGTATGGAAGATCTCCGAAACCGTTAAGCTGCCTTTACCAAGGAAGGGGTGATCCATGAGGTTTTCATGTAAGCTGCGTAATTCTTGGAGAATTGGAGCCATTTTATAAATTGCATTGTCGCCACGCTCTGGAGCTGAACCATGACAACTAACACCTTTAGTCATTACCTTAATTTCCATACGTCCACGATGTCCGCGATAGATCTTGCCATCAGTTGGTTCGGTAATTACAACAAATTCAGGTACAACCTTGTCTTCATTGATAATGTACTGCCAGCACAAACCGTCACAGTCTTCTTCCTGTACGGAACCAACAACAACCATGGTATAATCATCTTCTAAACCAAGATCTTTAATAATCTTACCGGCATAAACCATTGATGCCATACCACCGATTTGGTCTGATGCGCCTCGTCCGATAATGATCTCATCATCTTCAAACCCTTGATAAGGATCATATTGCCAGTTTTCCAGGTTCCCTACACCAACGGTATCAATATGTGCATCCATAGCAATTAAATGTTTGCCATGACCAATATAACCAAGAACGTTACCCTGAGGATCAATCTCAACTTTATCAAAGCCGACCTTTTCCATTTCTTCCTTGATGCGAAGTACTGTTCCCTTCTCATCACAGCTTTCTCCTGGGATAGCGATAAGATCTCTTAAAAACCGGCTCATTTCTGGCTCATATTTTTTGGCCAATTCAAGAACTTTTGCAAATTCCATTTTTTACATAATCCCCTTTCAATACTCTTGAAGTCAAGTAAATTCATCACTTTTTAAAGCTGGACTTTTAAACTTACACAGTTAAATATAGCAAGAACCATGCCAACTTAGCTTTAAAAGGCTTTTCTTGATAATTTTAGATCTGAGTTCGGTGAGAGCTCAACCTCCTTCGTAAGAATTGTCCATATCAGCTCAAAGCTCAGGAAAGAAATTGTTAAAGTCTTTATTCAAGAACTATCTTTCCCCAGCTTCAGAAGTTTTATCACGTTTTCCAATCTCAATTTGAGACGGTAATTTGCAAGATAAAAATGCAAAAACCTCTAAGATGCCGTGATTTCGACAATCTTCGAATTCGGTCTCATTTTGAGACAGAAATCTAGCTTTGAAACATAAATTTGTTGCCATTTTAGGTGAAAGTCTTGTTCTCCTCAATCTCGTATTCCTTTATCTTACGGTAAAGGGAGGCTCTACTAATTCCCAACAACTTTGCTGCGTCTTCCTTATGCCCATCAATATTAACGAGGGTCAAGGCTCGCATAATTGTTTCCCTCTCCAGAGCTTTAAGGTTTAGAGATAAATCTTTGATTTCGGCTTTATTTTCGGTTCTTATCCTCTTAGGCATCGTATCTGCGGTAATCATACCCCCTGCAACCATTGTGACACAGTACTCGATCACGTTACCCAGCTCGCGAACATTTCCCGGCCAAGTATAGTGTGACAAAATCTCGATAGCTTCAGGAGTAATTCCACTTACTGACCTATCCGTTACTACTGAATAATAATCTAAATAGAATTGGGTTAGAATCGGAACATCTTCTAACCGTTCACGTAAGGGCGGAATCGTTAAAGGAATAACATTTAGTCGATAATAAAGGTCTTCTCTGAATTCACCGGTTTTAACCATGTTATCTAAATCTCTGTGAGTCGCAGCAATGACACGTACATCTACGGGTATCGAGCGAGAACTGCCGATTCGTTCTACCCTTCTCTCTTGAAGAACTCTTAGAATCTTTACTTGTAGGTGAAGGGGCATGTCCCCAATCTCATCTAAAAAAAGAGTACCATTATGGGCCAGCTCAAATTTGCCGATTTTTCCACCCCGTTTAGCCCCGGTAAAGGATCCTTCCTCATAGCCAAACAACTCGCTTTCCAGGAGGTTTTCCGGAATGGCACCACAATTGATGGCGATAAAGGCATGTCCTTTACGTTTACTACTTTGATGGATTGCCCGTGCCAGCAGCTCTTTCCCGGTTCCGCTTTCCCCCTGAATTAGGAGGGTAGCCTTACTTGGTGCCACATGTAAAGCCATGGCCTTTAATTCTTTCATTTTTCTCGAGTTCCCTACGATCTGGGAGAAATGAGTTTCTATTTCATTAACCGTAGCTGCTTTGACCAGCTTCTTAATCTGCTGAATATCCCTGAGAGTTATAACCGCACCTTCAATAACCCCATCTTTTTTGATGGGTACGACGTCGCAGTATAACTGGGTTGCGACCCTTTTTCCCTGGATATTTCCCGAAAAGGTTTCACCCCGTTCAACTGCCTGCCAGAGTTTTTTATTTTCCAGCAAGTGATATAACGCCTGCTCTTCTTGCTCATCTATGTCTAATAGTTTGGCAGCTAAGGTATTATAATGGGTTATTTGTTGCTGGTCATTTACTAACAAAATCCCGTCATGCAGCAAATTGAGCACTGTGACTAATTGGCTGGTTAAAATATCCCGATCATGGTTTTGTTGGATTTCACTTGCTTTTCCCACTAAAAGATCCGCCATCTTCTCCAAGAACAGCAATAACGATTGCTTATTGTCCATCAGCCGCTTAGTTTGCTCTTCGTCAAAGCTTACTAAGCCAATGACCCCGATAATCTGATCTTCACTGCGTATGGGGATAGCTACTTCAGCGTACTCCATACAATTCCCTTTACATGGACAAGGGTGACATAGCTCATTAAAGCCCGGGTTGTCAATGATCACAGGTTCCCCCGTTTTTAAAACATGCCGATAAACAAAACCATCATCCATCGGGCAGCCGCATTGACTTTTATATTTACCGGTACCGGCGACCCTAACTAAGTCAGCGTCAGCAATTTCAACTTCAATCTTTAGCGCTGCAGCAATGGCGTCCGCCGTTTGCTGAACTGTACTCTTAATATTGCGCAAGTAATACAACATGCTTTACACCTCATATAATTAGCTTTAGCATACCTTTTATACTGTATTCTCCGTATGTTGCTTTACTTCCTACTCAATCCGGCCTTAAAGTATAAAGAAAGAACAACAATCTATATCTGCACTGGGAAAGTGCCTTATTTTCAAAATTAATGCTCGACAAACGGAAAGGAAGCACCTTATCTTGAAAGATTTGTGCTTCCTTCTTATCATATCATGAACAGAACGTATTAACGTCCCGCTGATGGCAATTCACCATCCCAAACAATACTGCGATATTTAAAGGGATCGGTATTACCCTCTGTGTTAAACACTAAAATTTGAGATGATTCGTTAAGTTGAAGGGCTTCACGTGCTTCTTTGAAGGCATCATCAATCATAATTGTACTTATTAATCCTGTCGTTACGGCACCAGATTCACCTGAGATAACTTTCGGATCCCCGAGCAAGGGATTAGCTAACACACGCATTCCTTTAGCAGCCACCCAATCCGGGCAAGAAACAAAAACATCACTGTAATCCCTTAAAATATTCCAACCGATTAAATTCGGTTCTCCGCAGGCAAGTCCTGCCATAACCGTAGCCATCTCACCGCCAACTACCCGGGGCTTGCCATCAGCAGCAAGAGCCGATTTATATAAACAATCCGCCTGATCAGCTTCAACTATCGCGGTTATCGGGCGATCTTCTTTAAATAGTGAAGCAAAATATCCTTGTACTGACCCTGCAAGAGCACCTACTCCTGCCTGAATAAAAATATGGGTTGGCTTATCGATGCCACAGTCATTAAGCTGTTCCAGGGCCTCCGCGGACATTGTTCCATACCCTTGCATAATCCAACTCGGGATTTCCTCATAGCCTTCCCAGGAAGTATCCTGAACGACTACCCAACCATGCTTCTCTGCTTCAGCTGCCGTCATACGTACAGCATCATCATAATTCATATCTGTAATCTCTGCTTCCGCGCCTTCGGATCGAATTCTTTCTAATCGGTATTGAGAAGATCCTTTCGGCATATAGACGACGGATTTTTGGCGAAGTTGTCGAGCAGTCCAAGCAATTCCCCGGCCATGATTTCCGTCAGTTGTTGTGGCGAAGGTAATATCCCCTAACTTCTCTTTAATTTCTTTAGATGTAAGCACTTCAAAAGGCAGCTCACTAATGTCTTTGTTAAGCCTCTGTGCCAGGTATCTGCCAATAGCATACGAACCGCCTAAGGCTTTAAAAGCATTTAGTCCAAAGCGATAGGACTCATCTTTGACATAGATTCCGCCAACGCCTAAATTTTTAGCTAACTTATCCAGTTGGCGAAGTGGGGTAGGTTGATAATCCGGAAACGTTCTGTGGAAATTGATGGCCTTTTCAATAGCATCTTTATTAAACAGTTCAGTAGAAGAACCCGTTCCGCTTTTCTTTAGCATGGTATTCTTAGTCCATTTAATTTTATCTGACATTTAATGTACCTCTCCTCTTTTTTAAGTATTGTGCAATAAAACTTGGATTTTAATACGGTATTAAAAACAATTTCTTGTTTTATTATTGAACTTTTTATCTCCCCCTAAAAAACGATTTACGGCTTTGACTTAATAACACTATTTTATTATGCAAGTTTTGTGCCAGCGTGTTATGGGGACGGTCCTTTTAACACGGAGTCTAAAAGGACCGTCCCCATAAATGGGTAGACATATAGTTATAACCAAACAAACCTGATCTAACACCGATAGGTATTAAAGAAAATATTTGCAACTAACTTTAAGCCTTTTTGAACTTGCAATCTTAGTAAAAAACTCTCCTTGAAGACAATAGATCTGGTAATCTCTTAGGATACATAGATTCAGGAAAAAACATTAATATTACGGTAAGGATTATTACTACATTCACAAGTACTATTTTTTACTTTAATGGAATCTGCGATCTCACTGATTAACTGCGTTTCGCTTTTACTAACCAATGTCCGACAATTAAAATTTTCCAAACAAAAAAAGCACTCAAATATCTCAGAGTACTGATTTACCATAGGGATTTTCTCTATATTAAACAGCTAATAATTTTCTGGCCTTACTCTCTCAACAACTCCTCGGTTCACTGCAAGTAAATTTGCTATACCCACAATAGGCAACTCCGTGTTTTTTCGCAGGACTGCTATTATCTCATTCCTCAAACTCCTATTAGTTCGAATTTCCTTCCTGCTAAATTCCGGCCAATTACTCTGAAGATAGTTATTCAAATATAATTCCGCATCTTCTAGAGTACGGATACCGCCTTCATCCATATCCAGGAATTTGTCATCGTTATTTTCCATAATAAATCGCTCAAACTCTCGAATTGCGGATCTTGTATTATCAGCTATCGTATTAAGAATGTACTGAGTATCAACAAGGTTTGCAGTGGGCTCATCAGGATTCATGTAGCACCAATAACTACTCCACTTATATCCTTCCGGAGACTCCACCAGTTTTGCTTTTATCGGATTACGGTGCACGTATCGAATTACCGCCATTAAATAACGTTCATCTTCAACAGCTTCACTTTTAAAACGATCTTGAAACACATGGCCAACACGACTGTATCTGTTGTTAAAATACATCGCATAGCTTGTTGCAATCCCCTTCATGATCAGGGATAACTCGTTCGTTCTGTCTTTTAAAACTAAATGAACATGATTACTCATCAGACAATAAGCATATAACGACAGTTCCGCTTGAGAATTTTTCTTATCCATGACATTAATGAACTTTTGTCGATCTTCATCATCAAGAAATATATTCTTTTTTTCGTTACCACGAAGCATTATATGGTAGCATCCTGTATTACTGTATTTCCTCTGTAATCTTGTCAAATAATCCCCTCCACTCCGAACCCTTTCTAGCGAAAAATCAGACTATGTATTGTTATCCTAAAGTGGCAAGTTATTACTTTGCCCCTATAACATTTTTCATCCTTATTTTACCACAGGGGGAACGATTTTGGAACTGGTGTTCTGATAATATTTTGTGGGCGGCGATTCATCTCACCACCTAGGGAGGCGGAAGTCTTCTCGCCGCACTTTGATAAATCGCTCTCGAAGTAAGTTAACGCAACCGGGTCTAATCCTTACACGCTTAATTAATGCGGGCCCTCTAAAAACTCTTCAAGCTGCGCTCCTTTTGAACAATTTCGCAGGCTACTTGATGAGCCTTTTTGCGAATTTCTTCCGTGTCCTGAGTTAGAAGTTGTCCCTTACGAACAACCACTTTTCCGTTGACAATTGTTGTATCAACAAAGCTATGATTCCCGCAGCAAACTATGGAAACCAAAGGGTCGTGGGAACCTGCATAGGCTACGTCTTTTAGATCAAGGAGAATGATATCTGCTGCCTTCCCTGCTTCCAGTCGCCCTGTATCGGGTCTGCCTAAGACATCTGCACCCCCACGGGTAGCGCATTTCAGAGTTTCATAAGCCGACAACCCTTCATCCTTATAGCGGAGATGGTTCAGCAGATAAGCTCTGCGCACCTCCTCCCACATATTTGAACCGTCATTACTGGCACTTCCGTCGACAGCTATCCCTAGTTTTGCCCCCGCTCTAACCAAATCTGAAGTTGGGCAAATCCCGCTGCCAAGCTTCATGTTTGAACTTGGACAGTGGGCAACCCCTGACCCACTCTGAGCCAGCAGGTTTATTTCCCGTTCACTAAGATGAATTGCATGGGCAAACCAGACATCAGGTCCTATCCAGCCCACGTCTTCCATTAACTCCACCGGCCGGCGTCCATAACGTTCGAGACAGAATTTTTCTTCATCCAGAGTCTCAGCCAAATGGGTGTGCAGCATAACCCCTTTATCTCTGGCTAATAATTGTGACTCCCGCATCAAGTCAAGGCTTACAGAAAAGGGGGAACAAGGGGCCAGCGCTAAGCGTGTCATAGAGTAATCAGCAGGATCGTGATACCTCTCAATCAAACGCTGGGAATCTTTAAGGATTGTCTCTGCGTCCTGAACCACCTCATCCGGCGGCAACCCTCCTTCACTTTTTCCTAAGGACATAGACCCCCGGGTAGCATGGAAGCGAATTCCAATCTCTTGGGCGGCATTAATTTGTGTATCGATGAAACTGCTGGCTTTCCCCCTTGGAAAAACATAATGATGATCAGTTGTTAAAGTGCAACCTGTACGCAGCAGCTCGCTAAAACCTACCATCGCCCCATAATAGACAGCATCGGGGATGATATGCCGCCAAAACTCATAGAGATTAACCAGCCAGTAAAAGAGAGGCATCCCCTGAACTTCAGGAAGTCCGCGAAATAAGGTCTGATAGAGGTGGTGATGAGTATTCACCAAGCCTGGAAGGACAGCCATTCCCTGAGCGTCAATAATCTGAGGATTATCCATAGGGTTCAAGCTCAAATTCCGCCCTACGGCAGTTATTTTATTTCCTTCTATGAGAAGATCTGCATTCTCCAATATCTCGTCTCGATCATTAAAACTTATAATATAGGAAGCATTTTTTATTAAAATTGTCATTTCCACCAGCATCCTTTCTTTCCTAATTAGTATAAAAAGAAGCAGCGGTTCCTATGCAAGAACCCCTGCCTCTTTCGAGTTGTCAACTATTAATTTACAAAAAACGTGTTAAAAGGACCGTCCCTACGACACGCCCTACGACACGCCGGTCATTGCGTTGAACTGTTCGATTAATTTATCCAGTTCGGGAGCCATCTGGTGGAGTCGTCCCCAGTAATTATCATAATCGTACCATTGGGCATTCAGTTCGCTCAAGTCATACTCTTGCTGCTCAATCCAAGTGTAATATTTGAGGTTATGGATGCGTTTTCTAGTAAGATAGGTCAGTTCTTCCATGGAGTCAGTTCTGACACCCAGTACGTTTCTATTATGGTCGACGGCGGCATTTACTGCATTGTAGACTTTGCCCCGTTCTTCTTCCATTTCTTTTAATCTGGACTGATACATTTCTGCCGAATCTGTCAGGACAGTAATGACAATATCATCCTCGGTTAACTCATAGTACTTGGCAAATTTGATGCAAGATAAAATATTTGCCGCTCCGGAAATTCCTACCCAAGAAAGCTTAGCAATGACCTCTTCCGAAATCCCTTGCTCTCTCAAATAGTCCTGTCCTGCCGGTTCATTAAAGAGACGGAACAGCCCCAAGCTATCATTGTCATCAATAGCAATAACCATATCCGTATTTTTAACATTGTGAACCCAAGGAATATGTTTATCCCCAATTCCTTCAATTCTGTGTTCTCCGAAACCATTATCCAGTAAGGTTGGGCATTGTAAAGCTTCACCGACGGCGATCTTGGCATGGGGATACTGATCTTTTAAGTAGTCTCCGCTGCCCAGGGTACCGGCAGAACCGGAAGTTAAGCAAACCCCTGCCAATTTCCCCTTCTCGCCCATTTCAGCTTTGATAATTTCATGCATAGCATTTCCTGTGACTTCATAATGCCACAAATGATTGCCCAGTTCACCAAACTGATTAAATATCACAACATTATCCCGGGTTCTGCGCAGTTCCCAGGTCTTATCATAGATTTCCTTAACATTGCTTTCACTGCCTGGAGTGGCGATAATTTCCCCGGCAACGGTCTTCAGCCATTCGAAACGCTCTCTGCTCATATTTTCAGGCAAAATAGCAATGGATTTGCAACCTAATAACGCGGAATTGTAGGCACCGCCTCTACAGTAGTTCCCCGTTGAAGGCCAAACAGCTTCATGATATTTAGGATCAAATTGTCCCGTTACTAAACGAGGAACTAAACAAGCAAAACTTGCTCCAACCTTATGGGCACCGGTGGGGAAATACTTACCTGCCATAGCAATAATTCTGGCTTTAACCCCTGAAATTTCAGAAGGGATTTCCACATAATTCGGCAGCGGATTGAATAAACCGCCTTCTTTAACCGGTTGGTTCTTCCAAGAAATTCTGAATAAGTTAATTGGGTCAACATCCCATAAGCCAGTTTTTTTCAGTTTCTCTTTAACTGATTCAGGTATCTTATTCGGATCCTTCATCTGGGCCAAGGTAGGGATAACAATATTTTTTTCTTTAACACTTTGTACGGATTTCTTAAGCTGCTCTTCATTAATTTCTAAATTTATCAAGCTTCTCATATTAGTCCTCCTTCAATTCGTGTTATGATTCCGGCTTCAGACTTTTCCTTCGAGCTTAACCAGCAGTTCCTTAAGGGAAGGCTCAACCCTAATCGGCTCACCAACTGCTTTAATGGCGTTTTGAACGTCCTTTAACCCATTACCGGTGACAATTGATACTACTTTTTCGTCGGCGCCAATCACGCCTTTTTCCACCAAGACCTTAAGTCCGGCAGTTCCTGTTACTCCCGCCGGCTCGCCAAAAATGCCGCTGGTTCTACCCAGTTCTCGCATGGCTGCCAGGATTTCCTCATCTGACACAGCAACCATTGTCCCACCGGATTCCCGAACTGCATTTAAAGCCTTATCCGGATTACGAGGCACACCGACAGCGATACTATCAGCGATGGTGTTCTCTTCCTTGGGACGCCAAGGACGATTTTCCACAAAAGCATCTACCAGTGGACAACAGCCAGTTGACTGCACTCCCGCGATTTTCGGTAAGCGGTCAATCCAGCCTGCATTATAAAGATCCTTAAAGCCCTTCCAGACCCCCGCTATTGTACAGCCATCCCCAACGGAAAGGATAACCCAATCCGGCACCTCCCAGTTTAATTGTTCGGCAATTTCCAGGGCAACTGTCTTTTTACCTTCAACCAGGTAGGGATTGATAGCCGCATTGCGGTTATACCAGCCAAATCGTTCAATCGCCTCAGCGGATAGTCTGAATGTATCTTCATAAGATCCTTGAACACTGATGACCGTAGCTCCAAAAATCAGTAATTGAGCTACCTTTCCTTGAGGTGCACGGCTTGGCACAAATATTACGGACTTAATACCCATAGCCGCCGCACTGCCAGCCAAGGAGGAGGCTGCATTACCGGTAGAAGATGCGGCAACTGTGGGGGCCTTTTCTTCGACAGCTTTAATAACAGCAATAATCGAAGCTCGATCTTTAAGAGATGCCGTCGGGTTCTGACCGTCATCTTTGACATAAAGATTACTCATACCTAAGCTTTTTCCCAAACCCTGAGGTTTATAAAGAGGACTCCAGCCAACTCTCAAATGAGGGCGGGCAGAATCCGGCCCGATGGGCAGAAAAGGCATGTAGCGAAAAATCGAATAGTCCTTCGACTGGGCTAGCTGCTCACGGGATGTCATTTGGTTAATCACCTTGTAATCGTATTCCACATCCATGATGCCGCCGGTTTTGCCACACGTCGGGCAGGTATAGGTTCCCGCCACTGCTGGGACTTGCTTTCCGCAATCAATGCAGCGCAGTCCTAACACATTTTTCATCAAAGATCACCTCAAATTCTATTCCAAAGTGCCTGTGCCAACTCTCTTGAACGAGCACCAATAGCCTCTTCATCAATATCAATGAGCTTTCGATCGAGCATGCGCACACGACCATTGATTATGGTTGTTTCAACAGACCGCCCTGAAACACCGAAAAGGAGATGCCCGCTCCAATTGTTTGAACCCAGAGGAGTCGGTGGTACATAGTCAACAACAATAATATCTGCCCAAGCTCCTGCGGTCAACTCCCCAAACTTTCCGCCGAATAAATCTGAGGCAATCTCAGGGTTATTTCCATAGAGCATTTGCGGCACTTCACCCCAAGCAACGCTGGGATCAGCAGATGCATGTTTGTGCAGGATATTTGCCACTTTTCCGCTCTCGAACATATCACAGGTGTACCCATCTGTCCCCAGTCCTACCTTAACACCTGCACTTAACATTTTCAGAACCGGTGTCACACCCACAGCATTTCCCATGTTGGATTCAGGATTATGCACAACTTGGGTTTGAGTAGTCTTTAAAAGGTCAATTTCGTGATCGTCGATATGTACACAGTGTACAGCAATACTTTTTGGTCCTAAGATCCCAAATTTGTTTAGTCGTTCAACCACCCTCATTCCATATTTAGAGAGACTGTCGTCTAAATCTTCTTTTCCTTCGGCGACATGAACGTGGAATCCTGCTCCTAAACGTTTAGCTTCCTCGCTGCACTTCGTCAAGGTTTCATCGGATAAAGTCAGTGAAGCATGAAGTCCAAACATCCCTGCCACCATAGAGTCCGGCTTGGCCTGACACTCGGCAATAAAGTCGACATTCTCTTTAATTCCCTCTTGAGCAATCTCATCCCCATCTCGATCTGAGACTTCATAACAAAAGGCAGCCCGGACTCCCATTTCTTTAGCTGCTTTAGCTAAAGTTGATAAACTTCCCGTGATAGCCATTGGGCTGGCATGATGATCGATAATTGTGGTTGTCCCCGTCTTAATGCACTCAATCAAGGGAGTTAGGCCGCTATAATAGACGTCATCAATTGTTAACAGTTTATCAAGCTTCCACCAAAGCCCCTCTAAAATATCTCCAAAGCTCTTTGGCGGTTTACTCTTGGAATCCATTCCTCTGGCGAAGGTACTATAGAGATGCATATGAGTATTAATCATACCCGGCATAATTACTTTTCCATGAGCATCAATGAATTCCGCCTCCGGAAAACGTTTTTGTAAATCTGGGGTTGAACCCACCTCAACAATTTTACTATCCTGGATCAGAACCCCGCCGTTTGGAATTACTTGATTACTTTTCCCCAAGGTTAAGACTGTACCATTTGCGACTAGAATCATACGATCTTCATCCTCTCTATTAAAGTTGGTTAGTTAGTGATCATAAATGTTGATAACTACTTATTTAAATAATCCGACATGCTGGTACTCTAAAACCCACTGCTTGGTTTACCATTAGGCCGGATTAAAGATATCGCCTTCATAAAACACATAGAGTGGCAAAGTCCGCACCCTATGCAAGTATTCACATCCACCTGAGGCAGCCCCTCGAAAAAGCTGATTGCTCCATGCCCACCGGAATGACAAGCAGTGTAACAAGCCCCGCAGGCATTACAGGCCTCTTCATTGATTTGGGAAACGACTTGTATCCCTCTCGGAAGTCGAGAGTGCTCAACCAGATAGGGCAATGACTTACCAATCACGTCAGTTAGATTTTGAAAACCCTTTTCCATCATCCAACCTTCTAAGCCCTGTTTTAGTTCTTCAATGATTCCTATGCCAAAACGCAAGACAGCGGTGCACAACTGCAAAGTACTGGCTCCCAGAAGAAGAAATTCAGCACAATCCTGCCAAGTTGTAATTCCTCCGCTGGACGCAATATCTAAATTAACCTTTTGGGCAATCTCAGCTGTGCAGCGTAAGGCAATTGGTTTCAAGGCCGGACCGGAAAGTCCTCCATAGGTTGAAACCCCTGCTATATTGGGATAAGGTATTAAGGTTTCTAAATTGACTCCGGTAATACTTTTAATGGTATTGATTGCACTGACTCCATTAGCACCACTGCGCTCTACCGCTGCAGCCGTGGCAATGATATCGGAATCTGAGGCAGATAATTTGATAACGATGGGAACATCTCCCGCTACTTCTTTAACCCAACCGGCGATTTGTTCAGTTCCTACCGGTTCATCAACTTTAGTACATAGAGTCCATTCTGTACCATGGGGATGCCAGATACTACACTCAATAATATCCGCTCCCGCCTTAACAAAACGCTGGGTTAAGGATTGCCAATCCTCCTTGGTAAAGGCCATGATACTGGGAACGACAACTTTATGGGGAAATTTCTTTTTTAGGACTTTTACATTCTGTTCAACAATATCAACTGAGTGCTCGGAAACAAGATCAATGTTTTGCAGACCGATGAAGGCCTTCTCTCGTTTCAGGCTGGTAACCATGGGGAAAACACGACTTACAATTCGCGAATCAACAGCAACAGTCTTTAAGACGGCCCCAGCCCATCCGGCTTCAAAAGCCTGAATCAAACGATCCACATGATCCGTTGTGGGTGAAGGGGCTAAGATAAAGGGGCTATCATGTTTTATGCCGCAGTACATAACGGATAAATCAACTGTCATTTTCTAAAACCCCTTCAAATGTACGAATTTATCAAGAATCAGGAAAGGGTGAGAGAGGAAACTCTCTCACCCCCCATTACTATTACTCGCGAATTCCAGCGTTAGCTTTAAGTTCTTCTAAATCTCCGGCACCTTTGCTTCCATTAAAGAAAGCATTGAGAATGATAGCTGTGAGAGAACCTAAGGTAATTCCGCTATGCATAATGGTTTGACTCCAAGCAGGGAAGTTCTGAAAGAAGTTCGGAACTAATACTGGAATTAAACCAATTCCAACGCTAATCGCAACAATAAACATGTTATTCGGGTTATTCTCAAAGTCTACTTTAGCAAGAGCTTTTATTCCACTGGCGGCAACGATACCAAACATGGCAATTCCCGCTCCTCCCAGTACTGCGTTAGGGAGAGAGGCAATAATTGTAGCCATTTTAGGGAATAAACCTAAGACAACTAAGATCACACCTGATGTTGCAACAACAAAACGGCTTTTTACCCCTGTTAAGCCTACCAAGCCAACGTTTTGGGCAAAGGCAGTGTAAGGAAAGGCATTAAGAATTCCACCAAGGGCCGTCGCTAAGCCGTCAGCTCTAAGGCCTGCGGTGAGTTCATCCTGACCAATCTTTTTACCAACGATTTCTCCGATTGCCAGGAAATCTCCGGTGGATTCAACCATAACAACCAGCATAACCAGAACCATAGAGATAATCGCGCCAAGATCAAATACCGGGAACCCAAAGTGGAACGGTATTGTAATTCCAAACCATGGAGCATTGGCTACTTCTGAAAAGCTCACCAACCCAAATGGTATGGCAACAATTAGACCAACAATTAAACCTAATAATACGGCGATGTGTGAAACAAAACCCTTGAATAATTTATTGATTAGGAGAATGCTAAGAAGAACAATAGCTGAGATAAAAATAAAGGTCATAGAACCAAAATTCTTATTGCCCAATCCCCCACCGGCCCAGTTGATACCAACGGGCAAGAGCGAAACTCCGATGATGGTAATAATGGTTCCCGTAACAATGGGCGGAAAGAAGCGAATTAGTTTACTAAAGAAGGGAGCAGCTAAAAATGTAAATAGACCGGCAACAATAACAGATCCAAAGATTAGGGGCATACCGCCGCTCTGGGCCATGATCACCATAGGCGTTACGGCTGCAAAGGTTACACCTTGAATAACAGGAATTTTGATTCCGATTTTCCAAATCCCTAAGGTTTGGAGTAAGGTAGCAAGTCCACAAGTGAATAAGTCGGCGTTAATTAAAAAGGCAGTTTCTGCCGGTGTTAACTTTGCTGCTCCGGCGATAATCAAAGGTACAGCAACTGCTCCGGCATACATAGCAAGTACGTGTTGTAATCCATACAAAAAGAGTTTCCCGGCAGGTAACATTTCGTCAACCGGTGCGACACCGTTGTTTGTATTAGCCATTAGTAACTTTCCTCCTTATTTTCAATGCGGTTAAATAAGTAAAACAATAGTCACCTCCTTATGAATGTCGTCCTTGAGATAAGTCCCGCAACTAATTCAAGGGGTTTACTTCGCTCGAACTACCTTGTAAGCCTAACAGCACTTACTAGGTCTAGAGCCAAAGCATAAAATTTTGGGTCAAGGATCCTGGTTAGGACTATTTGTTCCCATGCTTTTGTTTCAGTAGCAATATTCGTGCCAACTCGACAGATTGAACTAAAGGTGCCTAAGACACGACCTTTTTCTACTGAATTCTCAATAAAACTTATCGTTTTGATAACGCCCATTGACAAATTCAGAATTACTTCCTGCCTCATCGGCTTCCAGATCACTCTATGCAGGCAATTATGTAATCCTATCATTTTGATAGGAATGCTACCGTATTGATAATGACAATTCAGCCTAGCAATACGATCATAAAAAATTTAAATTTTGCTACTGAAACGAAGTTGCGACTCTCTCGGGTCTTTGGAGTCTTAGAGAGGCCTCATTTTTTTGAAAATGCGACCTCTCTCAATATGTGCATTAGTTCAAAACTTTATACAGGTGTTCATAGTCTTTATAAATGGTCCAAATAAAAGCTGCAATCTTTTCGTCAATTTTAACATCTGTATTGCCTGATTGATCGAACTTTACCTTAGCTATCTGCTCATCAAACCGAAGCATAAACTCGCCATTCGAGCCGTCATCCAAGAAGTAGAAGCCAACATTAGGACTATCCATAAAATCTTTTTCCGTCCAGAATAAAGTCAATTTAACTTTGTAAGGCTCACTGGAATAGGGACAGAAGGTTCCGCAGTTACCGCAAACGTTACACATGCCGTCTACGTGTAAAATCTGATTCATATTGGTCAAACCCTTACCATTAACCGGAATCATAAGGTTAGCACGGTTCGGACAGACCTCTGCACAGATATTGCAAACTTTGTTGCACTCTAAGCAGCGCTCTGATTCCAGCTTGTGATCAGCAACAGGTTTCATAACGCCTTTCTTTTCGGCAATCTCCAGCAACTGTTTTTCATTATCAAAGGAAATCTGATTCACATACTCCTGCTTGAAGACACGCTGCTCTTTTTCCAGAATTGCTTTAGCTGCTACAGTACCATGCTTAGCAGCACCAACTACCGTCCAAGGACCGACAAGAGCATCCCCACCGAGGTAGACATTTTCCACGTTGGTTTCAAGGGTGTCTTCATTAACGGAGATCTGGCCTTTTTCCCCAATCGCAATACCGTTTTGTTTCAGTAGATCATAATCGATCAGTTCACCAATTGCTGATAACACAGTATCTACCGGTAATTCTTCATAGGAACCCGCTATGGCTACCGGCTTTCTACGCCCGGATGTATCCGCTTGACCAAGCTCCATCTTCTGACATTTGAAGATTCCGCCGCTTAGGGAAACAGGGGCCAGGAGTTCTTTGAAGATTACGCCATCTTCCTCGGCGTAAATTAATTCTTCATGATCAGCCGGCATGTAATCTTTGGTTCTGCGATAAACGATATAGACATTCTCAACGCCCTTGACTCTGAGAGCAGCTCTGGCAGCGTCCATAGCAGAGTTCCCACCGCCAACAACAGCAACGTTCTTCCCTAGTTTTAGAGCATCTTTATCGGCATTAAAAGCTTCCAAGAAAGGAATCGCTCCCATTACTCGATCTTGATCTCCTTCGATATCCAGATTATTGGTTTTACCCGCCCCAATAGCCAGATAAACATACTGAAAACCTTTAGCTTTGTAATCCGCAACCGAAAAGTTAGGATCAATGCCAAACTCGAACTTTACACCCATTCTTTCGATAAGCTTAATATCCTTATCGATTGCTTCTCGGGAAATTCTGAAATCCGGGATTACATATTCAACAGTACCGCCAGCCTTGGCCCGCTTGTCGAATACCGTAACCTCCAGGCCGCCTTTAGCCAGGAAGTAAGCAGCAGCCAGTCCGGATGGGCCCGCTCCTATTACGGCCACTTTAGCCGAAGACTCAGGTTTAAGGGTAGGAAGCTTTTGCATATAGGCATCATAGCCTTTTTCTGCCGCAACTAATTTCTGGCCGCGGATATGAACGGATTCATCATAATCCAACCGAGTACACTTAGTCATACAGTTATGGGTACAAATTGTACCTGTGATGAAGGGGAATGGATTCTTGGAAACAATTACATCAAAAGCTTCCTCATAACGCCCTTCTCCTACCAAACGGAGATATTCCGGAACATCCTGTTCAATCGGACATCCCACGGTACACGGAGCGATAAAGCAATCCAGAACAGGAAGCTTAAGCTCAGTCTTACGATTGATCAGGTCTCCCTTTTCCTTAATATGATTGGCATCAGCAAAAGCACTTTCCGCCAAGGCTTTTAGTTTCTCCATATCAAGTTTGCCGGAAGCTTTTTTACCCATGAGAGGATCTAAGATATCCGCCATTTGTTTAAAGCGCAGATAGGCCCCGGGCTTCAGCAAGGTTGTGGCAACGGTAATCGGCTGAATTCCAGTTTCAAAGATCCGGTCAATATTAAAGGCATCCGCTCCGCCGGAATAAGAGATATTCAGATCCCCGTCAAATTCCGAAGCCAATTTATAGGCCAGATTAATGGTTAAAGGATAAAGGGCTCGACCGGACATATACATTTCTTCCCCGGGCAGCTCAGATCTGCCAATCTTCACCGGCAAGGTGTTAGACATTTTGACGCCAAAGTCTTTTTGATTCTCTTTAGCGAAAACTTTAAGACGCTTCAGCATCTCCACACCATCATTGAACTGAAGATCATGGGTGAAGGACTCTTCTTTAAGCTGAATATACTTATAACCCATTTTGTCGAAGGTATTTCTGACATATTCATATCCTAAAAGTGTCGGATTCATCTTGACGAAGGTGTGCAGTTTCTTTTCACTGATCAGGTATTTAATAATAGCCTCAATCTCTGCCGGAGGACAACCATGCATGGTTGACAAGGTGATAGAGGTACAAATAGTCGGAGAGATTCCCTCAACAAAAGCTTGATCAACAGACTTAAACTGATTAAGACTCTCTAACAGAGAGGCCTTGCACTTCTTAAAGACCTCAGTATTTGAAGCATCCTTAAGCCCTTCAATGAATTCATCAACTTTGGGAGATTGAATACCTTTCAGGTCATAGCCAACGCTCATATTAAACATAAAACGTCGGTCATTTTGCCCAAACAACTCTTTTTGGAGAATATGGAGGGCAAACCAAGCTTTTACGTACTCATCAAAAGCACCCATGATCGGGAGTTCCGTTGACCACTCCGTGTTATAGCACTCATCTTCTGCCAAAATACAAGGCTTAGGAATCTCTAATTCATCCATGATTTGAACTGATTTTAATTCAAAGAAACGACTTCCGCTCAGATAGGAAGCAATAATATTTTGAGCCAGCTGGGTATGGGGACCGGCTGCCGGACCCACGGGAGTGTCCATAGTCTCCCCAAAAAGTCCAATTTGGTTATCGTTTTTCTTTTGGAAAAACTTAACGTCAGAAACCCCAAAGATAGTATGAGATCGTTTGTACTCCTCCAGCATCCAATTCACGAGCTTCGGGAAGGGAATCGGGATCATTTTATCACTCATCATTATTTACCAAGCCTCAATTCTCTTTAATATAATTTAAACCTGCCTAGGAAGCCAAGACTTCCTCGGCAGAAACCTGTTATTCCCCTTTATAATGAGGGCTGTCAACGCAAGTGCAAACATGCCCCTCTAAAGACTTTTCCGCTGCTTTTAAAATGTTCTGATACCCGGTACAACGGCACAAATGTCCCGACAGCTCTCGCTTTAACTCTTCCCGGGTGTAATCTTTTCCACTCTCTTTTAAGGCCGTGGTGGTTAATACCAGTCCGGGAGTACAAAACCCGCACTGTACAGCACCTTCGTCAACGAAGGCTTTTTGCACCTCTGAAAGTTCTCCATTCTTTTCCGCCACACCCTCGATGGTTCGAATCTCCTTGCCATCAGCCCAAACTGCTAAGTAAATGCAAGTATCTGTAGGAACACCATCGATAAGGACGCTGCAGGCACCACATTCTCCTACCCCGCAGCCTTGCTTGGCACCTGTAAAACCTAAATGACTTCTTAAGACATCCAGCAAGGACTCTCGCACATCAACTTCAAAATTATAAGCTTTTCCATTCACGGTAAAGGCAATTCGTTTATACAACTTCCGCACCTCCTGCACTGACAACTGCCGTCTTCAAAGCTCTTTGAGTAAGCTCTTCCACTAAATGTTCCCGATATTCTTTAGAAGCCCGCCATGAAGTTCGCGCCTTTGCCGATTTAACCGCCAGCTTTCCTATCTCCGCCAGGGTATCCGAGGAAATTTTCTTACCCTTGGCATACTCTTCTGCTTCAAGACATCTTAAAGGTGTGGGGCCGGCAACGCCCAGGCCAATTCTGACATCTTCGAAATTTCCGCCTTGCACTTTACAAACAACAGCTACTCCCAGGGTGGCGATGTCCATGGCTTCACGCATGGCAAACTTGATGTAATGCCCAGCAAAACCCTTGTAGTCTTCGGGAGCTATGCGAACCTCTGTGAGAATTTCCCCGGGATTAATGGCAACCTTGCCGGGTCCCAGATAAAACTCCCGGATTGGAACAACCCGTTGTCCATTTTTACTTTCTAATTTCAGCTGAGCGTTGAGAGCGAACAAGGATGAGGCACTGTCAGCAGATGTGGCACCGTTACAAACATTTCCGCCGATGGTCGCAATGTTTCTGATTTGCGGCCCCCCCATAGAGATGGCTGCTTCTGTTAAAATGGGAATTAAATCCTTCAGGATAGGGTTATGAAAAACCATAGAAAAGGTTGCCATAGCACCGATAACAATCGTCCCGTCATCTGCCAAATCAATTTTTTCCAAGGATTTAATCTTACGTAAACTCAGGAGCTCAGCATCTTCCAGTTGCCCTCCGTGCATTTTGATGAGCACGTCAGTACCGCCGGCAATTATTTTCAGATTAGGGTTTTCCGCAAGCAGGGCAGTTGCTTCGCTCACGGTTTCAGCATCGTAGTATCCTTTAATATCGTACATCTCATCACCGCCTTACTAGATTAATCCCTTTTCTTTAAACTTTTCAAAGACACGCTGTGGATTCATAGGTATCCGATTGAAAGCAACCTCAGTGGCATCCAGTACCGCATTACGAATTGCAGGGGCAGGAGAAACAATCGGAGGTTCTCCTAAGGATTTGACGCCAAAGGGTCCGGTAGGATCCTCTTTCTCAACAAAGGCCGCGCCAATATCCGGAGTATCCATGATGGTCGGAAGTTTATAATCCAACAGATTATTATTAAGAGGTTTACCCGTCTTCTCATCAAAGAGCAATTGCTCTGACAATGCATAACCGATGGCCATGCTGACTCCGCCATGAACTTGTCCCTCTGCCAAAAGTGGATTGACAATCTTACCCGAGTCATGGACATTGTAGATTTCTAAGATCTTAATTTTTCCAGTCTTCATATCCACTTCTACTTCGGCAAAAGTAACCCCAAAAGGGATAGCATTAATGCGAGCATTATTGGAGACATCGCTGGTTATGGGCTGAGCATTAACTCTGTCATAATAGGATTGCATCGCAACCACTTCCAGCCCAAGGACCTTTTCTCCCGATTCTTTAAAGACAACGGCTTGCTCCTTAAGGTCTAACAGATGAGCCGGAACATCTGTCATGCTGCTAGCGAAAGCAAGAACTTTCTTTTTCACCTCTAAGGCTGCCTTTTCCACAGCCATCCCGGAGACATAAGTTTGTCTGGAGGCATAAGACCCAGTATCAAAGGGAGTAATATCCGTATCCTGAGTACTTATCACATGTACCATATACATTGGAATTCCCAGGACTTCGGACACCATTTGCGCAAAGACCGTGTCGCTTCCTTGACCAATTTCAGTAGCACCCAGCTGAAGCTGAACCGAACCATCTTGATTCATCACAATTCGAGCACCCGCCAGTTCTAAGGCTACTGGATAGGTTCCTGAAGCATAGCTAAAGCAAGCCATACCCAACCCTCGACGGATATCTCCGGTTTGATTTTTATACAAGGCTTTCTTAGCATCCCACTTGATTAACTCTCTGCCTTTATCGATACACTCACGGATACTGCAGCTTCGAATTGTGTTTTTACTTAATGGGTCGACATGACCTTCCTTGACGACATTTTTCTTCCGAATCTCGATGGGATCCAGGTTAAGCTGTTTGGCAATATCCTCGATGTGAGATTCAAAGGCGAAGAAGATCTGGGGAGTACCATACCCACGCATTGCCCCAGCCACCGGCAGGTTAGTGTACACAGTTATCGGATCATATTTTAAGGCCTTAGTCGGGTAAAGGTAACGGAACTTTCCTCCCCCGCTGCTGGCAATGGAATGTCCGTGGGATGCATAAGCTCCCGTGTTGGAGACGGCGGATATATGAATACCATTGATTTTTCCATCATTATTAATCCCTGTCCGGATTTTAAACTTAAAGGCATGGCGAGTACGTGTATCAATCATCGCCTCTTCACGGGACAGTTCTAATCTTACAGGTCGACCACCGACCGCTAAGCTCATAGCGGCATTTAAGGGCTCAATACAGACATCCTGCTTATTACCGAACCCGCCCCCTACATAAGGCTTGATCACCCGTACCCGCCCCCAGGAGATCCCAAGGGATTGGGCGACAATCCGGCGCACAATATGGGGAATCTGGGTCGAGGTCATGATAACAATTCTTCGATCCGAATCAACATAAGCATGAGATACTTGATTTTCTAAATGACAGTGCTGAACAATGCTCGTCTCATATTCACCTTCAATGACATGATCCGATTCCTGTAAAGCTTCTTCAAGATTTCCTATTTCATATCCATGCGAAGATAGAATGTTCCCCTCGCAATCATCATGAATGAGTGGCGCTCCTTCTTTAAGGGCCGCATCAGTACTTGTCAAAACTTCTAATTCTTCGTATTCCACCTCAATTAATTTCAAAGCCTTCGAGGCGGTCAAATCATCAATGGCAACCACTGCTGCAATATTGTCTCCGACAAACCTAGCTTTCCGAGTTAAAATATTGCGATCCTCTTTATCTCGATGATTTTCCTCAAGAGAATAGGGATGCCCCGCCGTGCCATATTTAAGCTCTGCAACAGTCATGTCATCAGTAGCAATAGCCTCGATTATACCCGGGATTGCTGTAGCATAGCGAATATCCGGCAAATCTTTGTACGTAAGAACAGCCTCGACCCCCGGCAGGGCTTTCGCCTTGCTGACATCGATTGATTTAACAAGGGCATGCGCATAGGGACTGTGCAGAATTTTCCCAACTAACATATTTCGTTCAGAAAAATCATCCGTATATTTGGCCTTGCCCGTCACTTTGGCTACAGCATCGACTCTTCTAACGCTTTTTCCTACAACTGTATAAGCCATTTTGTTTTCCTCCCGTCCCTAACAATTATTGAACCCAATTAATTGAACCCATTAACGTTTAGCATATGTAAAGGTGCAAAATTCATGCCAACTAATCATAATGTCGAATAATGGGCAAACAGCCCGCTTTCCCATTTTTGCACCTAAAACTAAGTTATCACATTGATAGGCCTTACTTATCTCAAAACTCATTCCAGCCTATAGCCACCCTTGTTACCAAATTGATAATAAATTATCAATTTGGTAGGCCCTAATCATTTTGATAAGGCCTACCACTGATTTCTTATTCTATGTTATAACGGGCAAGCTTGCGATAGAGTGTCGCTATCCCAATCCCCAAAGCTTTGGCGGCTTTTTCCTTGCCTTGAACCCCTCCACCAAACATCTGATAACAACGCAGGATAGTCTCCCGCTCAACCTTTTCCAGATTAAATTCATCTTCCAGATTCAAGGCCTGATTGTTCTTAAGCCTTGGCGACAAGTGTTCCTCAGTTAAGGTTGAGTCATTAGCCAAATTCATTGCGTATTCAATGATGTTCTGTAATTCACGAACATTCCCCGGCCAGCTGTATTCTACCAACCTTTGTCGGAATCTATCCGATAAAAATCGAACATTCTTATTAAGCCGCTGGTTAAATCCATTAATAAAATGTTCGCATAAAATCTGGATATCCTCCTTACGTTCCCGCAAAGGTTTTATGTCTATAGGGATTACATTGATCCGATAGTAGAGATCTTCTCGAAACTCTCCCTTAGCCATCATTTCCTCAAGGTTGCGGTGGGTTGCTGCAATAACTCGAACATCGACAGGGATGGGCACTATGCCACCGATCCGCTCGATCTGACGCTCCTGCAGCACTCGAAGAATCTTGGCCTGCAAAAACAAAGGCATATCCCCAATTTCATCGAGAAAAAGCGTACCTTTATTGGCTAATTCAAACTTTCCAATCTTCCCTCCTTTACGAGCACCGGTAAAGGCACCTTCCTCATACCCGAAAAGCTCGCTTTCCAGAAGGGCTTCCGGGATTGCTGTACAGTTAATTGCCATGAACATCCCTTGTTGTCTGGAACTCAGATTATGAATGGAGCGTGCCAGCATTTCCTTGCCGGTTCCGCTTTCCCCCCGAATGAGAACTGTCGACTGGCTGGCTGCCACAACCTTAGCACGTTCCCGAATTTGCTGCACCGTATCACTAACACCTAAAATATCCTCAATAGTGTATCCCGCATCTTGGAGGGAGAGGCGATGAACAATTCGTCCAATTTCATCAAATGGCCGCAGAGTTACACCAATGCTCTTAACTCCACCTTCACTATCAATGGGCAAAGCCCTTAGGATCATTTGCGCCTTATTCTTTTTGGTTTCTAATTGAACTTCTCGTTCAATAACTTCGTCCACATTAGTCCCCACCCTTAGAATGTCAGAGACTATCTGCGGGGAAAATAAGCTCTTCAAATGAGTCCTGGGAGTTAGCAGGTTAGCACTGAACAAGCGTTTGGCAGATTGGTTATAGTGGAGAACATTCCCCTCAAGATCTACAGTTATCAGCCCTTCTTCCAAACAATCGATAATTGAATTAAGATAGTGATTCGCTGAAACCAGCCCTGCTAAAAACTCTTGCTCTTTCAACTTTAGCGCGATGGTTTCCGCCATCTTAGTTAAGAAAATCAGATAGGACTGCTGATTCTCCTGAATGAGTTTAGCTTGAGCCTCTGTGAAGCAGATCAATCCAATCGCCCCGACAGCTTTATCATCGACATTGATGGGAGAGACAACTTCGTACTTCTCAGAGCAATTCCCCCGCGCCTTACACGGGGCACACAAAGGATGTATCCCCGGGGTTTCAATAACAAACTGATGCCCGGTCCGCAAGACTTCCTGGTAGATATACCCTTGCCGATCCATAGATTGACCAACAAGCTTCTGGTATCTGCCCGTCCCGGCAATCCGCATTAATTTATGATCCGCTATCTCGATATCGATTTTCACGACAGTAGCAATAGCTTCCGCAATCTGTTGTGCATAATCTTTAACGGCCATAAGTTCAACCATTAAGCTACCCCCATTAAAAGTATTATTTCTCAGAATGTCAGTTAATATGACTATTAACCCTTAAACTTTAACTTTTAAGCTTTGGCTTATTTAATGTTTAAGGACTTTGCTTTTTGAGTCTTACCTAACTATTCGTTTCAAAATGATAATATCCTTCCTCATAATTATCATTATGATAAATATGAGCTAGATAATCCTATACCACCCAATATAGTAAAACAATACCACGACCAGGAGATTCAACAAGATCAGAAGCGGTGATCCTATTCTGAACTTAGCATGTTTTGTTTTATGATGAAAATACTTCATTCCGGCATATAGCCCCACTCCGCCAAGGGCCGCTCCCATTAAGAGTAAACTTGATTCAGAAATCCTCCAGCGGTTCAGCTTAGCCCGCCGTTTATCTCTCCCCATGGCAATAAAGACGTAACTGTTCCAGAGAACGTAGGCTCCTAAAAAAACTCCCATACTCATCTAATTCTCCTCCAATCTATTTAACCTCCTGATGACCGGTAACACAAAGCCAAGGAAAAGGTGCCAATATGAAAAACTCCTAGCATGTAGGAGTTTTTCAGTCTTTCATATAAGTGTATATTCTAGCATAGATCCTTGGGGGAATTAAAATGCGATTTCCCTATACCGAGTAGACTTCATTTTTTAAAAATTAAATTGACAAACTGCCTATCATCTCATATAATAATCAATGTCACGCGGTCATGGCGGAACTGGCAGACGCGCTAGATTCAGGTTCTAGTGCTCGCAAGGGCATGGAGGTTCAAGTCCTCTTGACCGCACCATAATGAAAATGCTGAAACCCTTGATATTCAAGGGTTTTTTCTTTTATCTCTCGTATTCCACTAAGGTATAAATTGAATATAATCATTCGTCAAAAAGATTTGGGGACAGATTGGGGACGAAATAGATATTCAAAGTTGTCCAGCTAACTCATCAATCGAAACCCCAAGTCCAGCTGCCAACCGAGCAAGCGTATAAATCCGAATTCTAGCCTTATGGCCTGCTTCAATATTACTTAAAAACTTAGGGTTCATTCCTGTTATAGCGGCTAACTGAGCTTGAGATAGCTGTCGCTTTTTCCTCGTTTGGGCTATTTGCTGACCAAGAGTCTTATTATGGCAGAGCAAGTGGATCACTCCTCTCTTAGCTTATTATTGCATATATGCTTGGGGAAAACATGTCATAAGTGGTCGAAAAAATATCAAAGAACTCCCAATGCTTATTAGACAGGATTATATATATTCTAGTGAGTACCATTGTTCTAAATCCTCGGAAAAAAGGAGAACATTTAAGTCCTCTCTCAAAAAAGCAGAAGCCCGGCGCGCTCCCCTACACACCGGGTTTCTGTCCCTAAGAAAAAACTTCCAACTGATCTACTACACTATATGACCATGTCCATAAAAGTGTGACAAAGCGCCGG
>JGI2924J29684_1078144_pt1 | contig 32934 bp, 29 predicted proteins | sample BenlonsequencITS_FD_29684 | JGI IMG/M metagenome (IMG submission 29684)
CCAACTGCTTCAGCTGTGATGGGAGACATTGCGCGTGTGCTGCAAGGCCCCGCAACGCCCCCATTTGGTACACCTGTTGCCAAATTGAATGAGAGAATGGTGCGTGCTGTCGGTGATGGTCCCGAGACCACATGGTTTATTCGTACCCGTTTATCTGATAAATCTGGTGCATTGGCGTCTTTGTCTAAAGCTTTAGCAGTTTGTGATGTTTCGATTGATCAGATGCATCAAGATTCAAGTGCAGGGCAATTGGGTGCACCGATAGCTATAATGACTCATCCATGTACAAGAAAAGCGGCAGAATCTGCAGCTGCCATGGTTGAAGAATTGGATACATGTGTTGATAAACCGCGTGTGTTACGCGTTGAGGCATGAGTTTCGCATAGAGAGCCGTAATTAAGATACTAAATAAAGAATGGGACAATAATGACTTCTAATGCTTTGAATCCAACATATGCAGATGCGATGGTGCGCGTAACAGAACGTGCAGCTGTTGCGTCAGAGACAATGGTCGGTCGCGGCGATGAAAAAGCAGCTGATCAAGCTGCGGTGGATGCGATGCGTACAGCTTTGAACGAAGTTGTTATGCAGGGCCGCATTGTTATTGGTGAAGGTGAGCGCGACGAAGCTCCAATGCTTTACATTGGTGAAGAAGTTGGAACGGGTAAAGGCGCTGAAATTGATATTGCGCTTGACCCATTGGAAGGCACAACACTAACAGCGAAAGCAATGCCGAATGCATTGGCAGTTCTTGCTATCGCGCCACGCGGCGGTTTGCTGCACGCGCCAGACGTCTACATGGATAAAATTGCGGTTGGTCCCGGTTATCCTGAAGGTGTTATCGATTTAGATAAATCAACAATTGAAAACGCTAAATCTGTTGCCGCTGCTAAAGGTGTTTCAGTTGATCAGTTAAACGTATGTGTTCTGGACCGGACGCGTCACGCAAAAATAATTGAAGACCTGCGTTCATTGGGTATCCGCATCTCTTTGATTTCTGATGGGGATGTGGCTGGTATTATCAACACAACCAACCCTGACACTGGCATTGACATGTATATCGGTTCTGGTGGGGCGCCTGAAGGTGTTCTTGCAGCGGCTGCGCTAAAATGTGTGGGTGGGCAGATGCAAGGTCGTCTTACATTCCGCAATGATGATGAGCGCGGACGTGCGTCACGTATCGGTATTACAGATTTTGACAAAAAATACGATCTTCACGAGCTTTGTTCAAAAGATGCAGTCTTTGCCGCAACTGGTGTAACAGATGGTGGCCTGCTTTCTGGTGTGAAACGTCGCAATGGGAAAGTTTATACCGACTCAGTCGTGATGTCTTCTTTTGATGGTGTTGTGCGTACTGTGAAGTCTACATACCCAGGCTAAACGTGGCCGGTTGAAAATTATTCGTTTGAATAGAATTAAAAAGAGGCGGTTTCTCATAGGGAAATCGCCTCTTTTGCATCTGATGAGATGACAAGTGTGTGTGAAGGGGTAGAACAGGTCTTGATCAAGCATTTTGCTTTTAAAAGCTTAGATGCGTTTTACAGATTGGTTGTTTAGATGTCTCGTTCCCCATTCCTTGATCCGTCGCAAGACCTTGATGTCGAAGATACTGGGCCAGCTTTTTTGGGTGTTGAGCATTCTTTGACAGGGCGACGATGGAGAGTTCGGCCTGTTGATGATGAAAAAGCCACTGAAATTTCGCGCAGACTCTCTAAGCCAGACCTGATTGGGAAGCTACTGGCTGGTCGAGGGGTGACTTTGGATGAGGCTGATACTTATTTTTCTCCAACTCTGAAGGCCCTTTTTCCTGATCCTTCTAGCTTTGCTGACATGGACGCTGCTTGCGAAGTGATATTAGAGGCATTGGTGAGTGGCCGAAAATGTGCGGTGCTTGCAGATTATGATGTTGATGGTGGTACGTCGGCGGCAATTTTGACGAAGTATTTCAAAGCTTGGGACCGAGAGCTGATTTTATATGTTCCAGACCGCCTAACGGAGGGCTATGGCCCTTCTGTGGAAGCGTTTGAATCGCTAAAGGAACAAGGCGCAGAGCTTGTTATGACTGTGGATTGTGGAGCTGCTGCTGTAGAAGCACTAGAGGCAGCGCATAGTCTGGGTTTGGATGTTGTGGTGCTTGATCACCATTTGATGCAAAGTGAGCCTCCCCCTGCGGCAGCTGTTGTTAATCCCAACCGACCTGATTGTAAGTCAGGTTGCGGGCATATGGCGGCGGCGGGAGTTGTGTTCGTCCTTACAGCGGGATTGAATAGGTTGGCGAGGCAAAAGTCAGTGGCTCCAGCTGGTGGTTTGCCTGATCCAATGAAGTGGCTGGACCTTTGCGCATTAGGTACATTGTGTGACATGGCACCGCTTAAGGGCGTTAACAGAGCATTTGTAAATGCGGGCTTGAAGGTTTTGCAACGCATGGACAATGTTGGATTGGCAGCTTTGTCTCAAGTATCGGGCGTTGAGGCCCCTAAATCCGTTTATCACGCGACTTTTCTACTTGGTCCTAGGCTAAATGCAGGCGGGCGAATCGGTGATCCTTGGATTGCGGCCAAATTGCTTGCGACTGAAGACAGAAAAGAAGCGCTTGCATTAGCTGAACGACTTCAGGCTCTAAACGAAGCTAGAAAAGAAATTGAAGCTGAGATTTTAGATGAAGCAACACGAATCGCCGAATCACGTCTAGTCGAAAAACCTGATGCAGGTGCCATAGTTGTGGGCGGCGAGGGATGGCACCCAGGCGTTATCGGAATTGTGGCGGGACGTTTAAAAGAAAAATTTCATAGGCCAACAATCGTTATTGGGTGGGGAGAAGAGCTTGGCCCTGTTGCAAAAGGGTCTGGTCGTTCTGTGGCTGGTGTAAATTTAGGGAATTTGATTGCTAAGGCGTCTAAAGAGGGAATCATTCTTTCAGGAGGTGGTCATGCTATGGCGGCGGGATTGTCACTTGAACCTTCCCAACTGGAAGCTTTTCGAGATTATATGGAAGAGAGCACAGCTGAAGCTAAAAAGGAATTAGAGCAGGCGCGTGTTCTGGAGCTTGATGGATTATTGTCTCCTGCGTCAGCGGATGGAGAATTATTGCTCTCAGTGGATGGGGCTGGACCATATGGTGCAGGTTCTCCAGAGCCGATATTTGCTATGGCGAATGTGCGGTCACACAATGTGCGACGTGTTGGAGTGGACCACTTAAGCTTTGAAATATTAGGAGAAGACGGTGGAAAACTTAGAGCAATAGCGTTTCGAGCTGCAGATGCTGATCTTGGCCAAGCGATTCTTTCGGGGCAAATGATGCATTTGGCCGGTAAGTTGAAGCCTGATGAGTGGAGAGGAGCCGGAAAAGTTCAGTTTGAGGTGTCAGATGGTTTTTTTTCTAAATAATTGAAAAAAGAACTTGCATCTAAAAAGGCACATTTGTATACAGCGCTCTCACACCGATGCGGTCCCTTCGTCTATCGGTTAGGACGCTAGGTTTTCAACCTAGAAAGAGGGGTTCGATTCCCCTAGGGACTGCCAGGTGTTTGAAAACTTAATTCCCGATCTGGGATTTTTCTCATTCATAAAGCTGATTTTTTGTGCGTCGTGCGACTTTGTGTGCATGACTATTGTTGAAAAAATATGTTTTCTCGGCTTTTTCAGACTGGTGAATTGCTTGGTAGGGTTAAACACGGAAATGTTTAGCCTTTGACATATTAAAAAAACAACTTATTTGATTAAGATCAGACTGATGGGCTGTCGGTCTTGTAGGGGCCTATCCTTGCGTTAGTATAGGGATAGGAATTGGTTTAAAGGCGGCAGGGACTTAAGTAAGAGAAAATATGGAGCAGGGGTCAAACGAAGCTACCAATAATGAAGTACCGAAAGTCTCAATTTCAGGGCGCGTAAAGTGGTTTGATTCTGTCAAAGGCTTTGGGTTCATTATTCCTGATGATGGATTAGATGGTCAGGAAGCTTTGCTACACATTTCGATTTTGCGTGAATTTGGTGTCGAACAAGTTGTTGAAGGCATGCTGATTTCCTGCGATGTTGTGAAACGTGAACGCGGATATCAAGTAACAGAAGTTAAATCATTAGAGGGCGGCGAAGTTGTCGTCGCACCGGTCAATGCAGAACGTGAAGCTGTTCTTATCAAATGGTTCAACCGTACAAAAGGGTATGGTTTTGTTCATCGCGTCGGCGAAGTAGAAGATATATTTCTTCACATGGTGACTCTGCGCAAAGCAGGGCTTGAAGAAGCAGAACCTGGTCAAAAAGTTTGGGTGACGATTGGTAAAGGCCCTAAAGGTAGTTACGTCGTTGATGCTAGTCTCGAGCCGTAGTTTTCGATTTGTTTTTAAATCACTATTTGCTGTTTAAGCAGGCTTGGGCTTGTCGTCTAAGGTTTTTTCGGTAATTGGTAGCAAAGGAAGCCAAACTGTTCTGGTTGTCTAGTAAATTGCTTTGTGAGGCCTAAATTGAAGAATCTGTTTTCTGCAATCGCTGTTTTCTCTGTTGTGTGTATGGCGATTCCACATGTGAGTGCTCAAGATAGTGGTGTTAAATTTGAAACTGGAACATTGGTTGTTGATACAGGTGAAGCTGAACACCTAATCAATATTGAAATTGCAGACAGTCCGGAAGAAACATCTCAAGGCCTCATGTTTCGTGAAAATTTAGCCGAAGACGCAGGCATGTTGTTTGATTTTGGCGAGCCGCGTGAACCAAATATGTGGATGAAAAACACCCTCATCCCATTAGATATGCTTTTTCTGGATGATAATGGTGTCGTGGTTGCTATCGCACGTAATGCACGTCCTCACTCTGAGCGCCGTATTTCTCCAGGAATGGCTGTAAAAGGTGTGTTGGAGTTGGCTGGTGGTGCAACAGGCACTTTGGATATTTCACCGGGCGATGTGGTGCATCACGCTATATTCAACAATGTGGAAGCGGCCGAATAGGGCGTTTATCGACAGAAATATCGTTTAATGATGAGCTTAGACAAAGTTTTTTCGCTTTTAAGCAAAAAAACTTGAATTAGGGTCTTTTGTTCTGCGAAAATTTAGATACAAAGCGTCCTCTGAGCAACGCAGTTGATTTTCGAATTAGCTAAAATGTTCAGATTAAACTGCTTAGGCAGATTATTTAAAATAGTCGGGACGTAGCGCAGTCTGGTAGCGCATCTGGTTTGGGACCAGAGGGTCGGGAGTTCGAATCTCTCCGTCCCGACCATTTTAAATTAAAATCATCCTCACAAAATATCCAATGGCTGATATACAGAGAAGATGAGAGATTTTTCAAAAACCGATATTCTTTTTTGTGCACATGGCGATAGGCGTGGTGCGCAACGCAACTCAAATTTGAAAGAGTTGGCGGCTAAAGTCACACAGCAACTCAATCCTCATTCTTGTGATATAGCATTGTTATCTGAAGAAGGTGATTTGGAGCGCAAACTAGATGCAGCTTCGGGGAGCCGCTTCATTATTATTCCGATGATTTTTTCTGACGGTTACTTTTTCACTAAAATCACAAATGCGGTTAATGAGCCTGTCGCGAATCATTCCTATAAGTCGATTAATGTGATGCCCCCTCTTTGCGATTGGCCGGAGTTGGCCCAAGCAATCAATATTAGTTTTCCTTTAGGGCCGATTCTTTTAGTCGCGCACGGATCAAAAAAATCTTCTGCTTCACGTCTTGCCAATGAGCGCTTGGCTGACCGGTTGAAACAAAAATATGGCCGATCGGTTGAATGCGCTTATCTTGAAGAGGAACCATTTGCTGAAGAATCGATTCAAACTTTTTCTGAAGCAATAAATGTGGTGGGCTTATTTATGGGCGAGGGGTTGCATGGAGATGAAGATTGGCAAGCTGTATTGCATAAGGCCAAAGAAACGCCCATTCGCGCCTCTACTATCGGTTCAATGGCAGAGTTATGTCCGTTAGTCGTAAGTAAAATTCAGTGTGCTATCGATGATGAGTAGGTAATTCTCGATAAGGATATTGAATTTTAACCCGTTTACGGGCATTCACTAGGAATAGTTTCAATTCAGTGAGGAGCGTGCGTAAGTCCATGCTGGCCAAAATATACAAGCCATCTAAAAATGCCATGCAGTCTGGTAAAGCAAAATCTGATACTTGGGTATTGGAAATGGATGTAGCAGCATCACGTAGCATTGATCCGCTAATGGGATGGACGAGCACAGACAGCACTGAAACTCAGTTGCGGATGAAGTTTGATAGTTCTGAAGAAGCGATCTCTTATGCGAAACGTGAAGGCCTTGAGTTCACTGTCGTGACACCCAGAGCGCCAAAACGAATCATTAAAACTTACGCAGAAAACTTTTCGGCAGACCGTAAAAACCCTTGGACACACTAGTGGGCTGGTTGAGACGAAAAGTTTGTTTGAATTAATCTGGTTTTAATTGCCATTTGACAGGTGCATTTTATAATCTGTTTTGGTATGAGACGTCTTGAATAATGGTTCCTTAGCTCAGCTGGATAGAGCGCCCGCCTTCTAAGCGGATGGTCGCAGGTTCGAATCCTGCAGGGACCACCATTCTTTCTCTTTGAAATATAAAGACAATTTTGGAGTTTGAATCCAAAATTTTAGTTCCTTCTGACATTCAATCAGAAGAGCATTCTAGCAATTTCAGTTTTATACCAGTCTTGATTGTAATCTTGTTCTCGCGCACGTTTGGACTTGTCCCAATCTAGAGTGCGATAAAGATGCGCAATTATGGAACTTCAAAAATATTGAGCGCTGTGAGCGGCGTGTGTCTCGTCATTTTGTCGGGTTGTGTAGCCGTTCCTACCGATAATTCTGCGATCGCTCAGTTTGAAGGTATATATCAGGAAGAGTGGGACTTAAGAGGCAAGAGTTATCTTGAGTCAGCTGATATAGATAGTTCGCAAAGATTTGATGACGTTTCTTCAGTGCGAATGGACGCGACGAGAAAATATCTTGAAGGTGTGCAGGTAAAACTGCAAAAAATTGATCGGTCATTATTGTCGATAGAAGATCAGATAAATTTCCAAATCTATGCTAGGCAAATTGCTGTTAAGCTCGACGAGCTGAAATTCCGTGACTTTGAAAAACCGCTAAATTCTGATTCGTCTTTTTGGTCTGGAATTGCTTACGGCTTTCCTAAAAAACTGGAAACCGAACAAGATGCAATAAAATTTATTGCTAAGCTTGAGGACTTGCCCAGATTTTTTGATCAACAGATGGATAATATGAGGGCAGGCTTGGAGCGTGGCTTCACACCTCCCAGAGTGACATTAAAGGGGCGAGAACAATCCATACTCAATATTGTAGATACGAATGAAGAAGACACTAGCTTTTATGCGCCATTTGAAAATTTAGGTGCGGGCGTTCCACCGGAGAAAGCTGACATTCTCAAGGCAGATGCGCGCAGAGTTATTCGAGATGAAATAAAACCAGCTTATGAAAAGTTGGCGCAGTTTTATATCGAGGAGTATCTTCCGCAAACGGTTGTTTCTATAGCCGCGACAGACTTACCTGATGGAGCCAATTACTATCAGGCTCAAATTCGCAAATACACGACTTTGGACCTCACTCCAGATGAAATACACAGTATTGGATTGTCTGAAGTTGCAAAAATACGGTCTCGAATGGATGAGGTTATTGCTGAAACGGGATTTAAGGGCAGCTTTGAAGATTTCTTACATTTTTTGCGAACAGATCCTCAGTTTTACGCGAAGACTGAACGAGAATTGCTTATGCGTGGTGCATGGACGGCAAAAAAGTTTGATGCAAAAGCTGAAGAATATTTTGGTCGGATACCGCGTAAGCCATTTGCAATAAGGCCAGTTGCGGCAGACATCGCGCCGTTTTACACCTCTGGCAGAGGTGGGCCTGGTACATATTGGATAAACACATATAACCTTCCTTCAAGGCCTCTTTATTCATTGCCTGCGCTGACCTTACATGAAGCAGCTCCAGGGCATGCGTTTCAAATACCTTTAAGTCATGAACAAGATGACCAGCCAGAATTTCGACGTAAGGACTATATTTCTGCATATGGTGAAGGTTGGGCATTATATGCTGAGACGCTTGGTGAAGAAATGGGGATATATGAGACGCCCTATGAAATTTTTGGGATGCTGAGCTATCAAATGTGGCGTGCTTCCAGATTGGTGGTAGATACTGGTGTTCATGCCCAGGGGTGGAGCCGTGATGAGGCGCAGGCTTTTCTGCGTACAAATACAGCATTAGCAGAACATGAAATTGTCACTGAAGTTGATCGTTATATCTCATGGCCTGGCCAAGCATTGTCTTATTATCTTGGTGAAATGACTATATTGAAACTGCGTGCTCAAGCTGAAGATGCGTTGGGTGCGCAGTTTGATCTTCGTTATTTTCATGATGCCGTGTTGCAGATAGGCTCAGTGCCATTGCCTGTGCTGGAAGAACATATTCAGCGCTTTATTGAGGGAGCTGGCAAAGACCCTTATCTAGAAGAAAAGTAGAGCTGATTCGATATCAAGGTATCAAGTGCAGTGATGTAATCGTTTAGGTAGTGCTCAATTTAAAGCTGTTTGAAACTGAGTCTGATCAAAATGATTGCGCTAGCTTGAGTTGAGTTGGCGAGATGTGTGCTTGCTTGCAAAAGTGCTTTGACCCGTAATGCTGATAGCGTTAGCATAAATTTCAAATAAGTCGGGTGCTTTGCTGATTCTAAAATTAGCAATTGGATAGAATATATATCTAATTGTTCTCAGGATTTGGTCTAAGCTAATTTTGTTAGATAGTTATAGAATTCAAGAGAAAGTCGTTTCCATGTCTGGTAGCGCTGGATTTTAAGTCTATGGATATGAAGAAAAATTCACGTACAAATTGACAATATGCATTTGTCTTTGGAGGGTGTTGCAGGATTTTTCGAGATTAGGATCAAATTTGTGACCACAAAAAAAGAGCGTGGAAAAGCATCCATTACTTTAATCGATGTTGCAAAACACGCAGGCGTATCACCAATGACTGTGTCACGTGTGCTTAATAATCTTTCCATTGTAAAATCTGCAACGCGAGAAAAAGTATTGTCGTCTGTGGAGGAATTAAAATACTCTCCAAATCAGGCGGCACGCAGTTTAGCCAGTGGTCGTACAACACGCATTTGTCTTCTGTACGGTAACCCATCATCAGCATATTTAGGAGAATTGCTTCTTGGGGCTTTGGAAGCGGTTGGTAAGCTCGGATTTCAGCTTATCGTGAACCGCGTGCCCGAGGATATTTCTCCCGACACTCTAAAAAAAGACCTTCATAGTACATGGGATGGCCTCATAATTCCTGCTCCAATCAGTGATGTAGCGGGTATTCGACGCCTTATGGATGCAGAAGGTTTTCCCGCTGTATTTTTGGAAAGTGGCGGCGTAGAAGGGCGTGCTCACGAGATTGGAATCGATGATTTTCAAGCTTCTAAAGATATGACAGACTTCTTGATCGGTCTTGGGCATAAACGGATCGGGTATATTCAGGGTCACCCAAATCACAGAACAAGTGTTCTTCGTCAGGCGGGTTTTGAGGATAGTGTCAGCAAAGCTGGCCTACCGTTTGGTGGTGAATTAATGACTCCGGGTTTCTTTACTTACCGGTCAGGAATAGAAGCGGGACTTCAATTGCTAAAGTCAGATAACCCTCCAACCGCAATTTTCGCAAGTAATGATGATATGGCCGCAGGTGTCCTTGCAGCTGCGTCTGAATTAGGGCTGAAAGTTCCACGAGATGTGTCTGTTGTTGGTTTTGATGATTCGCCAATCGCGACGACAGTTTGGCCAAACCTGACGACAATTAGGCAACCTCTGTCTGAAATGACTGAGCAGGCTGTTAGATTGCTGAGTGAGATTATCAACGAAGGCAATAATAACGTTATCCCTAAAACAACCAGCTTGTTAGATTATTCTTTGATCAAAAGAGAGTCAGCTTCGGCACCTATTTCGTAAAATTATAATTTCTCTAAAATTTTTTGAAAATGAAAATGCGTAAAAATGCTTGTCAAATGATATGATAATATGGTAACGCTATCATAACGTGGAGTGGTTGCATTCCCAATTCGCGTTCTGGAGGAGTATCGTCCCGTATAACCTCTCGTATCTTTTAGTGGGAAGAGAAGTCCTGTAAGTGTGGACGATCTCTTCCCCTTTTTTTTAGAGCGAAATATGATCTCGACTGTTATTCTCAAGAATGAATTCTTGGAATTTGGGCTTTCACCACAATTTGGCGGAATGGTTACTTTCTTTAAAGCACACGGGCGTGATGTTTTTCGTCCGCTGGCTCCTGATGTCGATCAATCACCGCTCAATTCCGGGTCGTTTCCGCTTATTCCTTTTTCCAATCGCATTCATCACGGTGCTTTTGAATATGAAGGGAAGCAAATCCAACTTGATATAAATTGGGATGCTGATGAGCATGCTATTCATGGTAATGGATGGCAGAGTGTTTGGCAGATTAAGAGTCAGACCAGTTCATCTTGTGAACTTGTATTTGATAGCGGCACTGAATGGTGGCCGTGGCCGTATCACGCTAAAATGTCGTTTTCTCTTGAGGGACGTGTGTTGACGATGAGTCTCGACGTGGAGAATGCGGGGGGTCAAACAATGCCGTTAGGATGTGGGTTTCATCCTTATTTTTTGGGAACTGAAAATACGAAGCTACATTTTTTTGCTAAAGAAGTTTATTTTCCATTTATGCAATCTGAAGCAATTGCTTTGCCTACAGCTGCACAAGAACGGTTAGATTTTTCGCAATCAAAGCCCATTAAACAGCTCGAATTGATTGATCACAATTATGACAATTGGGATGGTGTAGCTCATATTGAAAAATGCAATGATACGATCGACCTTTTGATTAGGGCTGATCAGAATATGCGACGGGCTATGGTTTATTCGCCTCCCAATGAAGGTTATTTTTGCTTTGAACCGACGACGCATTCAGCAGGTGCGTTTAATTCCGAAAATTTCGATAAATTGGGCGGCGTTAATCTGCCGGCTGGAGAGCATTTTTCAACAAGCTTTTCGATAGAGATATTGAATTAATCTCCTTTTCAAAATCGTTGATCTGCGCTGTACTGTAGTGTGGGCTTGTTCATTTTTTAATGTTGTACCCATTTCGATGGATCACGCATTTTCTTGCGTGTACGCATTTTGCTTGATTCGCAATCGAGCCTTTCAATACCATTTCTATCTCAATGAATTGATGCAGAAAATGAATGTCTGTTCCGTTCGAATTTGTATCCGTTATTCGTTCAGAATAAAATTCAAATTTTTGTTAAATCATAATGATAATCAATAAAAAATGTATCTCTACATGAATAGAATATGAACAAATAAAAGATTGTTCAGCTTAGGTTCAGTTTTGTTGAAAGTTTTATGCAGTTTAATTTAAACTATTGAATTTACCATTTGATGAGATATATTTAACTCATTCAAGTAGTGAAGAAAACAACAAATATCAGTGCTTGTTTATTTAGAGGGACTTGTCTCTACCATTGACGCAAGAAGTAAATTCAATGGATAGGTTTGGAGAAGTAAAGTAAAATGGCCAGCGATTTTTGTACTGAAGACGGCGCTATGCGCATTAAAAACAAGATCGAAGAATATTGGAAAAACCGCGGTTATGACGTGAATATCAATCTGGTTGATGCTGGATTTATTCCTGCAATGCGATCAGCTAGAACTGATATTCGTTCCAATATGGTGAACGGTATGCCAACTCCCGGTGTGGGAGGCTCACTTAGGGGAAGCTCAGAGAAAAACTTCGACTACGCCCAAAGAGTAGACCGTCAGATGATGAACTAATTTACTTGCTTCAAAAGAGACAAAAGTGAACTAGGTAATTCATTGAAGTCATCGATTATCGCATCTGGATTTAGATCTATTGGTGCGATGTCGGTGTAACCAAATGAGACTAAGACAATTGGCGCACCGGCATTGCGGGCTGCGCCAACGTCAGAGTGTGAATCGCCGATCATAATCGATCGTTTTGGGTCGCCTCCTGCTTCTTCCACTGCTTGCAAATAATGTTGTTGGTGTGGTTTGGCATGAATAGCAGAATCTGCACCCACAATACTTTTAAACCTATGAGCGATGTTAAGAGTTTCTAGTAAACGAACCGCTAGATGTGTTTTTTTGTTGGTGCATACACAAAATTGAGCGCCTGCAGCTTCCAAGGCATCTAGTGTAGTTTCAACATTATCAAAAAGATGACTGCGACCAGCAATGTCGGCTTGGTATATTTCAACAAATTTGGAAGTTAATTCATCCAGCTTATCGGATTTGAATACTTTGCCAGAAATCGCGGCACCTCGTTCTATGAGTGCTCGTGCCCCCTGACCGACAAAAGCTCTGACATTTTTGAGGCTAACTTCCTTTAGACCTTCGGTTCGCATGATTTCATTCGTGGCCCTGTGTAGGTCTGGGGCAGTTTCAACCAATGTTCCATCAAGGTCGAAAACTATTGTGTAACCTTCTAAAAACATGATGCGTGAGACCTCTTTATAGTGGAGTTGGTTGGGGCGCTAAAAAATGCAACAGAAAAGCTTGCTACAGAGAGCCAATTGAAGGAATGTCCGGCAATCTTAAGGGATTTAGTTACTGACAGCGAGGGGTGGATATGTCTAGAGCAGCAATTATTTTGGCCGCCGGTAAAGGCACACGCATGAAATCGGCGACGCCGAAAGTCCTACACAAGGTTGGTGGACGTGCGATGATGGCTTGGACAGCCGATCTTGCGACAAAATTAGGGTGCGAAAAAACGATTATTGTCGTTGGGCCTCAGTTTGAAGATGTTCATCAAGCTGCTGTCACATTGGTTGGTGCAGAAAATGTTTGTGTTCAGGAAACACAATCTGGAACAGCGACTGCTGTACAGGCTGCATCTTCTGCTCTGAAGGGTTTTGAAGGCGAAGCTATCGTCCTTTATGCTGACACACCACTAATTCCTGAAGAGGTAGTATTGGGTGCTTTTACTTCGATTGAGGAAGGCGCTTCGATAAGTGTTCTGGGCTTTGAGGCGGATGATCCGGGCGGGTATGGTCGTTTAATTCTCGGGGAAGATGGTGGTTTAGATCGCATCGTTGAAGCAAAAGATGCGTCTCCTGAAGAATATGCTGTTCGTTTATGTAATTCTGGCGTGATGGCTGCGCCGTGGCCACTTATGGAAGAGCTGCTTGGTGAGGTTAAAAACGACAACGCTAAAGGTGAATATTACCTCACTGATCTAGTTGGATTAGCACGTAAGCGTTCACTGAAAGCTGCAGCTGTTTCGTGTCGGGAAGATGATGTTCTCGGCGTGAATTCTCGTGTGCAATTAGCCGAAGCAGAAGCCGTTTTCCAACAAAGAGCACGCATTCGTTTCATGGAAGAAGGTGTCGGCATGATAGACCCGAACACAGTGTATTTTTCATGGGATACACAAATCGGCAATGATGTGTTTGTCGAGCCAAATGTGGTGTTTGGCCCAGGCGTATCAATTGCGAGTAATGTTACTATAAAAGCGTTTTGCCATTTTGAAGGCGCTAGTGTTTCTGAGGGCGCTGTGCTTGGTCCATATGCGCGTTTGCGTCCAGGCGCATCTATTGGAGAGGACGTGCGTGTTGGAAACTTTGTCGAAGTTAAAAACACGACAATGGAAAAGGGTTCTAAAGCCAACCATTTAGCGTATTTAGGTGATGGTGTTGTCGGTGAAAATGCCAACATTGGAGCGGGGACGATTTTTTGTAATTATGATGGGTATTTCAAACATAGAACTGAAGTCGGAAAGGACGCATTTGTAGGTTCCAATTCATCATTGGTGGCTCCAGTCAAAATAGGAGACGGAGCGATGGTTGGTTCTGGATCTGTTGTAACAAAAAATGTGAATGCAGGTGATTTGGCATTAGCGCGAGGGCAGCAGATTACAAAAACGGGATGGAGTGCCAAATTTCGTGAAGTGATGAGCGCACGCAAAAAGAAGCAATAAATTTGGTGAATGAGAAAGCCTTTGTTTTGCTTTTAAATATGCTCCTTGAGTTTGAAGAAATAATGGAATGGAAATCTAGAACATGTCAGATATTGCTAAACGTAATGCCGCAATCGAAGCTCTCAAACTCGTCGAAGATGGAATGACGCTTGGCCTTGGAACTGGCTCTACAGCAGCATTTTTCGTTGAAGAGCTTGGTAAGAAGGTGCAATTGGGACTGGATGTTATCTGTGTATCTACTTCTGAAGTTACAGAAGCTCAGGCGCGTTCGTTGAATATCCCGATGGCTGATTTAGATACAGCACCAACAATACATCTTACTATAGATGGGGCAGATGAGTTTGATCCTGAACTTCGCCTTATAAAAGGTGGCGGTGCTGCTTTGTTACGTGAAAAAATTATTGCCGACTCTTCTGACATGATGGTTGTGATCACTGATGCTTCCAAACAAGTGGCTCAGTTGGGTGCCTTTCCACTTCCTGTAGAAGTTAATCCATTTGGTATGGCGCTCACAAAAGCGCGTATTGAAGAGACATTAGAAATTCTAGGAATGTACGGTATTCACGTCAATGTACGTTTAAATGAGGGGGGGGGACCTTTACTTACCGATGGCGGTCACCACATTCTGGATCTACATTGTAAGGCTATTCCAGACCCAGATATGCTAGGTGCCGTGTTGGATCAAATTCCAGGCGTTGTTGAGCACGGATTATTTCTGGATATTGCTGACGCGGTGATCATTGGAACAGAAACTGGCGCAGAAACGATAGCTAGAGAAGAATAAACTTCGACGCTTTGAGTTTGCCAAGAATAGAATGCGGGAGCTATCGCACATGAGCTATGATTATGACTTGTTCACCATTGGAGCTGGATCTGGTGGTGTGCGTGCATCCCGTATTGCTGCGTTAACGGGTGCTAAAGTTGCCATAGCTGAAGAATTTCGTACCGGTGGTACGTGTGTGATTCGAGGATGCGTTCCCAAAAAATTCATGGTTTATGCGTCCGAATACCGGAAGGCATTTAAGGATGCCAAAGGGTTTGGGTACACTATTCCCGAGATATCATATGATCACAAAGCGTTTATCACATCTCTTGGTTCTGAAGTAGATCGCCTTTCAGGGATTTACGCGCGCAACTTAAATAATGCGGGCGTTGAGCTAATTCATGAGCGCGCTGAAATAGTAGACGCGCACACGATAAAACTTGTGAAGTCAGGTAAAACGGTAACAGCGGAACGTATTCTTGTTGCTGTTGGTGGGACGCCATTTGTTCCAGGTGAATTTGAAGGTGCCGAACACTGTATTTCATCAGATCAAATTTTTGATGTTGAAGAATTGCCTAAATCCATTGTGATAGGTGGCGGCGGATATATTGCGGTAGAATTTGCACATATTTTTGCGGGACTTGGTGTTGAAACGCACCTTGTTTATCGCGGTGATACCGTACTTCGCGGGTTTGACGATGATATCCGTACTGCTGTGCATCAGGGCATGGTTCAGGCTGGTGTTCATGTTGTGACGAGTGCTGTTTTTGAAAAGGTTTCTAAAACATCTGATAGTGACCACCAATACAAAGTGGAACTGTCTAATGGACATGCGATAGATGCTGATATTGTCATGGGGGCCTTTGGGCGATCACCCTATACAAAAGGACTTGGACTGGAAAACGCCGGTGTTGAGTTGGCAGCGAATGGATCGATTAAAGTTGACGAGTGGTCAAAAACAAACGTGCCGACCATTTGGGCTGTTGGTGATGTGACTGACCGCGTCAATCTAACACCAGTTGCCATCCGCGAGGGGCATGCTTTTGCAGACACAGAATTTGGTGGAAAGCCGCACCATTTTGATCATGATAAGATAGCGACAGCAGTATTTACTCAACCTCCTGTCGGAACGGTTGGCCTTAGTGAAGAACAAGCTAGAGCTGAACATGGTGAAATTGATATCTATAAGTCAGATTTCAAACCCATGAAGAATGCGCTTTCTGGAGATCAATCTCGTGTGTTGATGAAGATAGTTGTTCGCGCCAGTGATCAGGTTGTATTGGGATGTCATATCGTAGGACCTGATTCACCTGAAATCATTCAAGCAGTCGGTATTGCAGTAAAAATGAATGCGACGAAGCAGGATTTTGACAATACATGTGCATTGCACCCTTCTCTTGCAGAAGAGTTGGTGACTATGCGGACTAAATTTGTACCGACATAGAAAAAATACGGTTCTTAAAAAAAATTCATAAACAGACTTTTTTGCAAAAAAAGTACAGGTCAGCCTAGAATATACACAAGCTGTAATCTTAAGGTGGTTGACCTGTGCTTCATTCCGTTGAACCAAGAATATGGTAAATACACCGGTTTCGTTGTTGGCTGTATTGCGAATTGTTTAGTTTGAGGAGTCATCACTAATTATGCGTATTGTGTCTGTGATGAACATGAAGGGTGGCGTTGGGAAATCCACGAGCGTCTGCATGTTGGCTGAAGCGTTAGCATCTCAAGCTTCAATGCGCGTATTGGTCGTTGATTTAGATCCACAATCTAATGCATCCATGATTTTGTGTGGTTTGGATAAATGGTCTGAGCTGCGGGAGTCTGAGCGCACACTCGATGCATATTTTGCGCAGTTTGTGCATGGCACTGAGCCACGCAGATTTCATGAATTTATCGCGCCGCGAATTAGTGACTTACAAGGGGAGCCTGTCGTCGACCTAGTCGTTGCGACACCCGAATTTCGGTATGTTGAGCGTGACGCTTTGGATAAATTTATTCGTCAAGGTTTCACAATTACTGCCGTTCAGGAGCGCTTGACGCGTTTAATGGCTTCAGCTGTAGAAAGTGTTGCATCAAATTACGATGTTGTGCTGTTTGATTGTCCACCAGGAATATCGTTATTTGCTGAAGCGGCTATCACAATGTCTGAGTATGTGGTGATCCCGACAATCCCTGACTATGTTTCTCGATTAGGTATTTTTGCTTTTCGTCGCCGCGCAGTGCGATCTATGGAAAAACGACGTTTCACAGAAGACAATATTCTGACTCTGATTACTAAATATGATCCCAATATCGTTCTTCATGAGAGTGAAGTGCTGTCATTACGGTCGGACTTTAAGACTTTTGATATAGTCGTTCCTCAAAACGAAAATATTGCACGTGCTGGTGAGTGGTCAGAAACGCCTCGAAGTTTTGATCAAAAATATGGAGATGCTGCAGGCATTGTTAGAGACCTTGCAGCTGAGTTTCAGGAAAAGGTTGGACTTTTATGATCGAAAAGTCGCTTAAATCATTATTTGGTATCGTGGCAGATGAAGCAGCAAGAAATCGTGCATTTGCCCGTAAGCTGGAAGATGAAATCTTAAAGCAAGCAAAAGATGTTACCAAAGCGCGTGAATTAGAAGAGCAGGTTACAGGCTTTAATCCTAATGTTGTGTTTAAAGAAGCGGGTGCTGAGGGTCTAAAATTTGCTTTAAAAAACAGATCAATTGCTGCATTGAAAAAGATAGTTGAACGGCACAATATAGATCCGTCCAATCAACTTGGAAGTCGGCCAACGCGCGGGAAAATTGTAGAAATTATTCTAATTGCGGCTGATAAAAGAGCAAAAAGAGACGCGAAACTCTTTGAATACTAAGAAAAATGCAAATTTCTTGTTTAAGTGATCAAAGCAGACCTTGCTCTATTGCATTGCTGTTGGCTATGACAGTAGCTCAGTTTTTATAAAAAGAAGTCAGTCATCATGACAAAATGGGCACCAGATTCATGGCGGGCAAAACCTGCTAAACACATTCCAGAAGATTACCCAAATTCAGCTGCCCTAGCTGACGTTGAGGCAACACTATCTCAATACCCACCATTGGTGTTTGCAGGAGAAGTGCGTCGATTGAAAGCGCGTTTGGGTGATGTTGCTGCCGGAAGAGCATTTTTGCTTCAGGGCGGTGATTGTGCTGAAAGTTTTAAAGAATTTAACTCGAACAACATCCGCGATACGTTCCGTGTGATTTTGCAGATGGCTGTAACGCTAACATTTGCTGCATCAAAACCTGTTGTGAAAGTGGGCCGTATTGCAGGACAGTTTGCTAAGCCACGTTCGAGCCCTGTTGAGGTAAAAGACGGTGTAACTCTTCCTTCCTATCGTGGTGACATTATCAATGGAATGGAATTTACGCCTGAAAGTCGTACACCTGATCCTCAGCGTTTGATCCGCGCGTATAACCAGTCGGCTGCCACGATGAATCTCGTGCGGGCTTTTTCTCGCGGCGGTTATGCTGACCTACACAATTTGAATAAGTGGATGCTTAGCTTTGTTGATCGGTCACCCCAAGGCGAGCGATTTCAAAAAATAGCGACACAGATCAATGAAGCTGTTGATTTTATGGAAGCTATTGGGCTGACACCTGACAACACACCGATTATGAGTGAAACTGAGTTTTATACATCTCATGAGGCGTTGCTGCTGGGGTATGAGCAGGCGATGACACGTGAAGATTCAACAATTCCGAATCAGACCGTGGATACATCAGCTCACATGCTTTGGATTGGTGATCGTACTCGTCAGCTTGATGGAGCGCATGTCGAATTTTGTCGTGGTGTTATTAATCCGATTGGCATGAAGTGTGGTCCAACTTTGGATCCAGACGAGCTGATTCGCTTAATAGACACGCTCAACCCAGAAGATGAGCCAGGGAAAATGGTTCTGATTGCGCGATTTGGTGCCGATAAAGTTGAAGATGGACTTTCCAAATTAGTCCGACGTGTCGAGCAAGAAGGGCGTTCTGTTATCTGGTCTTGTGATCCGATGCATGGAAACACACTCACATCTGAATCTGGGTATAAGACACGACCTGTAGACCGTATCTTGTCGGAAGTTGCTCAGTTTATTGACGTTGTGTCGACTGAGGGTGCGTACCCGGGTGGTGTTCACTTTGAGATGACTGGTCAAAATGTAACTGAATGTCTAGGTGGAGCTCAAGATATAACGGATGCAGATCTATCATCACGATATCACACGCATTGTGATCCGCGATTGAACGGTGAGCAGGCTCTGGAATTAGCTTTCTTAGTTGCAGAGAAACTTCGGTCAAAAAAATCAAGTGTGGCGCTAGCGGCGCAGTAGGTATAGACCCTTCTTCGCTGGCCGCTCGGCTAGCGAAGGAGCTTAGCTGATGTCGACTTTAACTAAAAGTAAATTACCCGAATGGGCGCAACCAGATCAAGTTGTTGATCTGATGAAATTGGCGTTTCCAGTCGCTTTGTCGCGTCTTTCTCTTCCCATAATGTCTGTGACTGATGCGGTTGTTCTTGGTCGAATGGCGCAGCTAGAAGTGCCATATATTACCATCGCTTGGTTATTGTTGAGTATTGGTATGGCCGCCGGTATGGGCGTTTTGCAAGGTGTGCAGGTATTCACGGCTGAACTAAATGCATCTGGCCATTATCGTGATACAGGGCGGGTGTTTCGGCGTGGGATGTGGGTAGGCTGCTCTATAGGCCTTGTCAGCATGCTGGCTATTATTATGTGGTCTCGTCCAATGTATGATCTGTTGGGCTTACAAGCCGAAGTGGTTCAAGGGGCCTCCTCAGCAGCGACAATATTGGCATACGGCATGATTGCTCACATGCTGGTGTTCGGCGCGACAATGTATTTGGAAGCATTGAGGAAACCTGTTTGGGTAACGATAATCACCTATTTGGGGGTGGGTGCTAACGTATTGTTTGATTTAGCTTTAGTTGCTGGTTGGTGGGGTTTTGACCCAATGGGAGCAGACGGCGTTGCTTGGGCAACGACTGGCTCTCGTGCATTTACGGCGGTCTTCTTATTGATCTTGGTTTTTGTTTATACGCCGGGGTTTAAAAAGTCGAAACCTGCTCCAAAAGGAGAATTTCTGAGACAAAATACTGTCGGCATTGGAGGCGCAATCGCGAATATGGCCGAGTTTGCAACGTTTAATCTAACATTCGTTATTGCGACTTTGGCGAGCACAATGACAGGCATGATTTATTCACTCGCTATTCAGCCGATATTTTTCAGTTTCATGCTCTTTGTAGGGATTGCCACGGCTACGTCTGTGCGTGTTGCTGAAAGTTTTGGGCGCGGCGATGCAATTGGTGTAAAGAATGCCTCACGCCTAGGTGTATTCGCCGCTGTGTTGGCGGGTGTTGTTGTGACGACAATTATATATGTTTTGCAGATGCCTTTAGCGATAGGTATGGCTAGCAGTGAGGAAGCTGTGACTCTAGGTACAATAGAGTTGCTAGCGCCTGTTATCGGAGTGGCGGCTTTTGTGGTGATGTTTGATGGGTTACAGGTGGTTGCGTCTTCAGCACTTAGAGCGCAGGAAAAAGTTTGGATACCTGCGGCAATCCACATAGGTGCCTATCTAACGGTCATGTTGCCATTGGTGTATTGGTTCACTTTGATCAAAGGATATGGCGCTGTGGGTGCTATGTCAGGTGTTGCAATAGGTTCGCTCGTTGTCGGTATTTGTCAGGTTATTTTCTTAGAATGGAAAACGGCGCGCAACTCGTGAGCCGCGCGCCGTTTTTTGTATCTTAAAAAGATAAATTCCACCGTCTCGGTGAAATATAGCTCTAAAGGTCTTTTAGAACTGAGGCAGGTTTAAATGACGCCGAAGTTTTCTTCGGGATTGTCATTGGCTTGCCTGTGGCAGGGTTGCGGCCTTGACGCTCTTCACGTGTTTTGGCCAAGAAAGTACCAAAACCAGCAAGTGCAACTTGCTCACCCTTTTTAAGTTCGCTGGAAATAGTGTCCAAGACAGCATCAACAGCGCGGCCTGCTTCAGATTGAGTCATGCTAGCAGCTTCTGCAACTTGCTTCGTAAGTTCGGACTTGTTCATTATGTCCCTCCTAAAAAACGATCCGCCGCCCGTTTGTTGCGGCGACTGGCGCGATCTCGCAGTTGTTTGGCCGTTTAGTAAAGCCTTTAACTGTCGAAAATGCCGATAAACAGGGGCTTATACGCCAAAAATCCATCCTTCCTCGGATGAAATAGCTGTTTGAGCCGCTTTTGATCCCTTTTTCGGGCCTTCGAAGAGGGCGGCGATTCGGTCTTTTTCGTCTAGATTCGCAATATATTCGGCCATGATTCGTACTTGAGCTTCGTCTCGAATCTCAGTTTCGGCATTCTTTTGCTCAAGCATTGACGGGAAAACTTCTGCGACAACGATTGATATTCCCTCTAGGTTTTCTTCTATCAAAGGCTCTAAAGGTAGTTCAAACGGCCATATACGGAGGCTATCAAAATCAGCACGAAGTTTATGGATGACAGGAAGGCCCGTCATAACCTGGCCGCCTACGGCTCCAGCATATGCGATTTTCCAAATCGGTTGTGGACGCGCTAGTTTTTGTTTTGTGAGTTCTGCTTCAGTGCGGCGATATTCTTTCATATCGCCACTTTCGTGCTCACGAGGTTTTTTTACAGAGAGAGTTGTTAGTTCATCTCTCTTTGGGCAACCCCAAAAAGGAAAGGGGCCGTCTGAGATGAGGCGGTTCATACGCGCTGCTAACGCGAATCTATTATTTGTGTTGTCCGGCTTATCTTTCATTTCTTTTTTTAAGAAATCACGCATGCTTTCCCAAGGCTTGTCACCTTTGAGGCCTAGTTTTTTAGATGTGCCTTCCGGAAATCCGAGTGGGAAGCCAAACCCAAGGAATACTCGATCACCTCTGTTTGTAAGGCGCGTCAGTAATTCTTGAAGTTGCTGATATGCTATTTCGCGCGTGGCGGGATTTGAAGCACGAAAAGTTAAGCGTAGGCGTGCGTCTGGTACAAGTGCACCAATCCAGATGGAGTCTTTGCCTGTGGTTGGTTTAGAAGTTGCGCTCCAATTAACCATGATGAAGCTATCAAACAGGCGTGACATGACCTATCTCCGGTATTCTATATTGAAAAGATTCTGAGGTACGTGACAGGACGCATTCTCTGTTTACGTGCTCAGCAGGATGCTAATCATGTCCAATGAATGTGTTCAACCCATTGGGGAGTTTTTCGCAAATCAATTCGTATTAAATTTGTAGTCCTTCCTATTTAAAGTATCGTTTTAAGCATGCAATGTAAAATATCGTAATGCTGTTTGATGGACGAGATACTTGCGTATTGGACGTATATCAGGTCTTGGTTTCTTTAAGGTTGGGTAGAGTCGAAATTTACGATCTGGAAGGATCGCTTACGTGTCTGAGTTAAGAGTAGGTTTAATTGGAGCTGGTGTCTTTGCTGGCTATCACGCCCAGAAAATTGTTCAGTTTGAGAACGCAGTTTTTATGGGAGTCTTTGATTTAAATCCCGAAGCTGCTCAGGCAGTCGTGGATAAAGTCGGCGCTGGTGAAGTTGTCGATGATATTGATACGCTGATTTTAGTGTGTGATGCTATTATGATAGCAACGCCTGCGACGACACATGCACAGCTTGCTAGTCGAGTGTTGCGTGCAGGGCGTCACGTTTTTGTTGAAAAGCCATTAGCTCTTACAGGTATAGAAGCAGACACTCTCGTTGCTTTAGCTGATGAAAAAGGCGCGACTATTCAAGTTGGGCATCAAGAGCGGTTTGTTTTTGAAGCGATGGGAATTCTAGGTGCACCTGAAAAACCACTGAGTATTGAGGCCGTACGCGCAGCACCAAGATCACCGACTGGGCGTTGTGAAGATGTGAGTGTTGTTTTTGACTTGATGGTCCATGACATCGACCTCGCCAATGCCGTTTTTGATGCGAAGGGTGCTGTTGATAAAGCTTCGGGTAAAATCGAGCATTCAAAATGCACTGATGAAGCACATGCTGAGATTCAATATGAAGGAGGCGGTGTTGCAAAATTTACAGCGAGCCGCTGTGCACCTGAACGTAAGCGGACAATGAAAATTGTTTACCCATCGGGTGTGGTTGAAATCGACTTCTTGGCGCGCTCAGTGAAAAATGAAACTGGCTTTGACATCAAACTTGATGTTTCCGATGTTTTACCGGATCCGTTGCAGAAATCTGATTTTGCTTTCTTCCAAGCTGCAATAGATGAAGTTCCTTCCCCGATTTCTGGCGAAGCTGGTGCACGCGCTGCTGCACTAGCCGAAGCCGTTGAAAATGCTATCTCCAAACAAGCGTAAGAGTATTATTACATGTCAATCGACCTATCCAAATCACCAAGTGTTGTCATTCCTCAAGCAGATGAGAGCGCTCCGATTCAGTTTTTTGATCTCCAAGCGCAACAAAAGCTTGTTCGAGAAAAAGTAGAAAAACGTTTCACGACGATTTTAGACCATGGACGTCATATCGGTGGTCCTGAGGTTGATGAATTGGAACAAAAACTTGCTCAGGCGACGGGTGCTGCAGATGCAGTGGCAGTCGGCTCTGGTACGCAAGCGTTGGTTATGCCCTTGATTGCACTTGGCTATGGCCATGGAGATGCTGTTTTTATTCCTGGATTTACATATAACGCGACAGCAAATGCTGTTTTGCTTGCAGGTGCGACACCGGTATTTGTGGATATTGATCCAAAGACATTTAATATGTGCCCTCGCGACCTTGAGCGTCAGATTAAGGTTGTAAATGCGCGTCGCGATTTAACAGCAAGAGCTATTATGCCAGTAGATCTTTACGGTCTGCCAGCAGACTACAACACCATTCAGGCTATTGCAGATGCTTATAAATTACGAATTATAGCAGATGGCGCGCAAGCTTTTGGTGGAAAACAAGATGGCAAATGGGTAGGAGCTATCGCTGAAATCACTGGAACATCTTTTTATCCAACGAAAACGCTTGGTGGGTATGGAGATGGCGGCGCTATTCTAACAACTGACACAGACTTTGCTGATGTGCTTCGTTCAATTCGTTGGCACGGTACTGATAATCAACGTAAACTTTCGGTTCGCGTTGGTATAAATGGGCGTTGCGATAGTATTCAATGTGCTGTGGTTAGCGATAAACTAGATATATTCGGTGCAGAACGTGAGCGACGCGTCGCTATTGCCAATATCTATGATGAGCGCTTAACAGGCATCCTGCCACTGCAAGAAGCTCAACCGGGCGCAGAAAATGGGTATGGCTTATACACAGTGCGTGTTGAAAATCGTGATGATGTAAGGGCTGCTATGCAGGCTGAAGGTGTGCCAACTGCCGTTTACTACGACACTGCTTTGCATCAGATGCAAGCTTTCACAGCATACGCCCCAGCAGGTGGGTTAGTGGAATGTGAAAAAGCTGCACGCGAGTCTATGTCTATCCCGATGCATCCGTATTTATCTGATGGCCAAGCGCATCGTGTGTGTGATGTTTTGCTAGCCAGTTTGGCAAAATAATATCCAACACTGACGTAAAGAAGCGAAATTGTTGCAACTTTACCTTGTTGAGTTGATAGTGAAAACCTTAATGGGAAAGCGTTTATGCGCTTTCCTAAATGGGCCAGCTAAATAGATTGATTGCATGATAAAATTGAACTTCCTACAGAAGAGAGATTGCCCCATTGGGCGACGCACTCTAGGTCTATATTCATGAGTGATAGACTAACCATTTTATCTGCACAGCTTAACGCAATCGTTGGCGATGTAGACGCGAATCTTGAGAAAGCGGTAGGGGCTCTCAAAGAAGCACACGCATGTGGTGCAGACCTTGTCGTGTTGCCCGAGCTTTTTTTATGTGGATATCCCCCTGAAGACCTTGTACTCAAACCGGCTCTATCTAAGGCTTGCCTGCGAGCGGCGCATGAACTTGCATCTCAAACAAGGCAAGATGGGCCCGGTATTGTTGTTGGAATGCCAGTATGGGAAGAAGGACAGGCTTTACCTTACAATTCGGTTGCTTTGATAGCTGATGGTGAAATCAAAGCGCTTCGTCATAAATATGAGCTTCCCAATTATGATGTGTTTGATGAAAAGCGTACTTTTCAGCAGGGCCCTAAGCCTTTGCCGGTTGGGTTTCGTGGTTTCACATTAGGTCTTCCCATCTGTGAAGATATTTGGCTTGAAGCCGTTCCGGATGCATTGAAGGAAAAAGGCGCTGAAATACTACTTAGTCCCAATGGATCACCTTGGCGTCGCAATGTGAGAGATGCGCGCTTAAAAGCGTTTTCGCAATGGGCAGATCTCCGGCTTCCATTGGTTTATGTTAATCAGGTCGGTGGACAGGACGAATTGGCATTTGATGGAGAGTCTTTTGCAATAGATTCTCGTGGACGCATTGTGCAGCAATTACCCGACTTTGAAGAAGCTTACAGTGTATCTGTATGGGAACGCACGCCTATGGGCTTGATGTGTGTTGAAGGTAAAAAAGATGAGTTAAGTAGTGACCTAGAAGAGACCTATCTGGCAACGATGATGGGGCTTGGTGATTATGTTCGAAAAACAGGATTTCCCGGTGTATTGATCGGGCTCTCAGGTGGAATTGATAGTGCAATGGTAGCAGCGATTGCTGTTGATGCACTTGGACCTGAGAATGTCTGGTGTGTGATGATGCCATCACGATATACGTCTCGCGAAAGTCTGTTAGACGCCCAGCAATGTGCTGAAGCGCTTGGGGTTAAATACGACAATATTCAGATTTCATCCGCAGTGAATGCTTATGATGAAATGTTGTCTGAAGCCTTTACTGGAACAACACCTGATACGACCGAAGAAAATATTCAATCTCGTGTTCGTGGCGTGACGCTGATGGCTTTGTCAAACAAGTTTGGTCACATGGTAACGACGACAGGTAATAAGTCTGAGATGGCTGTTGGGTATGCCACGCTGTATGGTGATATGTGTGGTGGATATAATCCACTAAAAGATATCTACAAAACAGAAGTGTTTGAATTGGCGCGTTGGAGGAATGCTAACGTTCCAAAGAATGCGCATGGCCCTTATGGCATTGTTATTCCTGAAAATATTATTTCCAAACCACCATCTGCAGAATTGCGTGAAGACCAAAAGGACGAAGATTCTCTGCCGCCTTATCACATATTAGATGACATTCTTTATGGTTTGATTGAGCGAGAAGAAAGTATCGAAGAAATTGTTTCGCGTGGGCATTTTGAGGATGTCGTCAGGCGAATAGATAGTCTTGTTCGAATTAATGAATATAAACGCCGGCAAGCGCCTCCCGGCGTAAAAATAGGCGATAAGAATTTTGGCAGAGGGCGTCGATATCCATTGGTGAATAGATATCGCGATGTCTAAACCTATTCGAAAATATTCTAAATCTTCAAATTTCTACGCTTCTTCTAAGCAAGAGTTTTTTAGCAGCAATGATGACTTGCTAGCGAAGGCTAAACGTCAGAACGAATTATATGCTAAAGGTCCAGCACGCTTAAACTGTAAAATATGCGGCGACGTATTGCTAGAAGAAACCGACATCAAATCACATGGTGTTGAATATGTATTTTGTCGAAATTGTAATCATCTAAACGGCCGCCACGATGACACACAGGATTTTGTAAATTCACTATATGTTGCCGATGGTGGAACAGATTATGCCAATAATTATATTGATAATGAATATGCATCTCGTGCCGAGAAAATTTATATTCCAAAAGCTGAATTTCTGAAAGATAGCCTTCCTCGTACTCCAACAGGTATTTTGGATGTTGGTTGCGGTGGGGGATACTTTGTCTATGCGGCTCAAAAGCTTGGATTTGCGTCCTTAGGCATTGATGTTAGCGAAACAATGACAGCATATGGAAATAGTCAGATCGAAAACCATCTCGGTTGTGAACCACTCCATTGTGTTGATGAAACAGAATTGTATGAAGCTGTTCGATGTACGGCTTTTGATGTTGTGTCAGCTATCGGTGTAATCGAGCATCTACGCGAACCAGAACGATTTTTTGATGCGGTGAAGAAAAGTAAGGCTTCTTTTCTCTATTATTCAGTGCCGATGTTTTCACCATCTGTTTTTCTAGAAAATGCCATGCAAGACATTTTTCCAAGACAATTGTCCGGTGGTCACACTCATTTGTTCACCGAAGAATCTCTTCTAAAGATGCATGAATTGGTGGGCGGAACCAGTATAGCTGAATGGAGATTTGGAACGGATATGATGGATTTATACCGTTCACTTGTTGTTTCTTTGCAAAAAAGCGGCGGTTCTTCATATGCGCAAGAGCAAGTCTCCAGAGGAATGGGCGGATTGATTGATGGGCTACAAAGTGTGTTGGATGAAAATCACTTTTGTTCTGAGATTCATGTGCTTGTTTCTTGCGCGAATTCCCGTAATGGGTGATTAATTAGAGCGTATTTTGCTTTGATGTAAGTTTTTTCAGTCTTGAATAGTCAGATTGACGCATACGGCTCGCTTTTTCTGAATTTTTTGTTAGAAACATTCCAAATGGAATTTCTGACGAGGAAGATAATGAGACGATTGGCAGTGGCTATAAGCTGTGCATGTGTTGCTTTTTTGAGTTCAGCTCACGCTCAAGGTATTCAGCAGACCAAAGGGGATTTTCAAGATAAATTCCGTCAATTGGATGAAGTTTTACCTTCTCCAAATGTATATAGGAATGCAGCAGGTGAGCCGGGGCATCAATATTGGCAGCAGGAAGCAGACTATAGTATCCGTGCCGAATTGGACGAAGAAAACCGTAAATTGATCGGTAAAGAGACAATTTCGTATACGAATAATTCTCCCGATACTTTGCGATATCTATGGTTGCAGCTTGAGCAAAATATATTCAAGCGCGATTCTATGAAAGAATTGGCCACTGATTTTGGTGGTGTAGGTCGCCGTGGGCCAGCAGTTAGTGCTGGCGGGAATGGTGAGCCTGCGAAACTTAGCTTGGGTGAAATTGCGCGCCAGCAAGACATGGCTGATAATGACTATGGTTATGACATCACGCGCGTAGCGGATACTCGCGGAAATGCATTGCCTTACACTATCGTTGGAACGCTAATGCGTATTGATCTTCCAACGCCTCTAGCATCAGGTAAATCTACAACCTTTTCAATTGATTGGGAGCATTTGATTGTAGAGGAAAATATCGTATCCGCGCGATCTGGTTTTGAACATTTCCCGGATGATGAGCGAGAAGGCGGGAATGATATTTTCCTGCTTGCGCAATGGTTTCCTCGCATGATCGCCTATTCTGATTATGAAGGTTGGCACAATAAAGAATTTCTTGGTCGCGGTGAATTTACGCTAGAATTTGGTGATTACGATGTTCAGTTAACCGTTCCAAATGACCACATTGTATCGGCAACGGGTGAACTTCAAAATGCAAGTGCTGTATTGTCAGCCACGCAACGTTCGCGTTTGAATCAAGCTAGAAATAAAACTGATGCTCCGATGTATATCGTGACACCGGAAGAGGCGTTGGAAAATGAAAAATCCAACCCAACAGGCAAAAAGACATGGCGTTTTGTTGCTGACAATGTGCGCGATTTTGCTTGGGCATCTTCGCGTAAATTTATGTGGGACGCTCAGGCTCACAAACAGCCGGGCGCAGAAAATGACACGGTCTTGGCAATGTCATTCTGGCCCAAAGAGGGTGGAGAACTCTGGGAAAAATATTCAACTGCGGCGATCGTGCATACACTTAAAGTCTATTCACGTTTCTCATTTGATTATCCATATCCAACAGCTCAATCCGTTAATGGACCTGTAGGTGGTATGGAATACCCCATGATTACGTTTAACGGGCCGCGTACGACACTTCAGGATGATGGTAGTCGTACATACACCATGTCAGAGAAGGTGTTTTTGGTTGGTGTTGTGATCCATGAAATCGGGCATATTTATTTTCCTATGACTGTGAACTCAGATGAACGTCAGTGGACTTGGATGGATGAGGGTATCAATTCATTCTTAGATCTGATCGCTTGTTATGAGTGGGATCCTGATATGCCTTGGACTGGTGCGGGTTTGCCGCGTGATGTGACTGCATATATGGCTTCATCAAATCAAGTGCCGATTATGACACAGTCAGATTCGGTGCTAAATTTAGGCTCCAACGCATACCGCAAACCATCTGCTGCTTTGCATATCTTGCGTGATACTATTTTGGGGCGTGAGAATTTCGATTTTGCATTCAAAGAATACGCACGTCGCTGGAAGTTTAAACGCCCTACACCGTCAGACTTTTTCAGAACCATAGAGGAAGCTTCTGGGACTGATCTTGATTGGTTTTGGCGCGGTTGGTTCTATACGACAGATCATGTCGATATCTCTATTGATGGTGTTTACAAGCTGCAATTGGATACGAAAGACCCAGACATAGACTATCCACGTCAACGTCAGGAAAATGCTGACAAACCAAATAAAGTTGGTGTTGAACTTGATAAAGCTGAGGGTATTGAGTCTTGGGTAGATTCTAACCCGAAAATTCGTGATTTCTATGACGAGAATGACATTTATACCGTCACTAACAAGGAAAGAAACGAATACAAATCATTCTTGGATAGTTTGAAGCCTTGGGAACGAGAAGCATTTGACCGGGCTGTTGAAGAAGATCAGAATTATTATGTTCTTGAGTTCTCAAATATAGGTGGTTTGGTTATGCCAATTATCCTTGATCTTGAGTTCACAGACGGTTCGACAGAACGTGAATATATTCCCGCAGAGATTTGGAGACGTAGTCCAGCAAAGGTGCGTAAATTGCTTACATATCCAAAAGGAAAGCAGTTAACGCAAGTTATTGTCGATCCAAATTGGGAGACTGCCGATGTGGACGTTGATAACAACTACTTCCCACGTCAAATTATACCGTCACGTATCGAAGCCTATAAAAGTAAGCGTAGTTCAAGCCTGAACGGGCGTGATATCATGCATGATATGACCACAAAGCTTAAAGTTGACGATGTAGAAAAAGAAGAAGCCGCAGTTGAGGCTGCTGAATGATCTCTAAAATTGCTTCTTATGCAATATTGGCGTGCCTTGTCCTTTTAGGGCAAGGCGCTTCTTTTGCTCATCCTCAGAAAGCAGCTATTGCGACAATTGAGCCCAATTATCGTACAGGTGTTATTGAGATTGTGCATCGTTTTTCCCAGCATGATGCAGAACATGCAGCTCATCTTGTTGGAGCTACGCCTCAATCGATAATTTCCTCTGATGAAGTGCAAGAAAAATTTGCGCAATATGTAACGCAGTCTTTTCGCCTTTCTAATCTTAAAAATGAAGAAATTGACGTAAACGATATCGGGTTTGAATTTGAGGGCGGGTATATATGGGTCTATCAAGAGACATCACTGTTGCAGGGTGTTGAAGGATTGATTGTGCAATATTCAGCACTACAAGAAATTTGGCCGGATCAAACAAATACAGTGAATATTAAACTAGATGGGGATGTCAAAACCCTGACTTTCACAGGCAATACACGCATTCAAGAAGTTTATTTTGCTAAACCTTTGACCAGTAGGTAACAAAACCTTCAACTACATTGTTTATCTCTATCGCATAAACGTTGATCTGCGTTGAAGTTTATTATAATCCGCACTTCAGAGGCCGGTTAGAGATTCAGGCTGAGTCTAAGATTAGGAGCAGTCGATATGTTTCATTTAAGTTTGATGATGCCGCTGCAAGACACTCTTGCATTGCTCTGGTTTTTTCTAGTTTGGCGGGTTTTTGCGTGGGTCACAGATGACAGCAAGTGGCGTCATTTAACGCTTTCATATGCCATGCATGAAGAACGTCGTCGTTGGATGCATTTAATGGCAGATCGTGATGTACGCATTTTGGATGGCAATATTATAGCGGGACTTCAGCAATCAACTTCCTTTTTTGCATCCACTTCATTGCTGGCGATAGGTGGTGGATTTGGTTTGTTGACTGCCGCTGATGATTTTCAGGCTGCACTAGAACGTTCCCTGCTTCACATCAGTCCGTCTCAAGAATTGTTTTATTTAAAAATTGTCGTGCTGATGAGTATGTATGCATACGCCTTCTTCAAATTTGGTTGGTCATACCGTCTGTTCAACTATTGTGCGGTGATGATTGCAGCGACACCAGAGCATGGGCAGAGCAATTCTCATGAGAATGCGGCTGCTGCGGCTGAGATGAATGTCGAAGCTAGCAAACAGTTCAATTACGGTCTGCGAAGTTTCTTTATGGCAATACCAATCCTGGCTTGGTTTGTTTCACCAATTGCTTTTGCTGTTGTGGCGACATTAGTGGTGACTGCGTTGACGCGGAGACAGTTTTTCTCTCGGTCGCGCCTGATCGCTCGCCAAGCATTTCATCTAAATACTGAGAAAAAAGACTAAAGTTTCATTTTCTTGTTAATGAAATCGACCAAAAGGCGACTTGTCAGGACCTGTTTCAAAGCCAAGGCTGTTAAATATTTTGGCGACGAGCAAAAGTCCTATGACTGCAGATAGGAGAGCTAAGAAACGCCAAGGAATTAGGCGTGGTTCAGGGTTGTCATGCGGCTTGTGTGCGCGTTCAAAGCAAAAATAGGCGCTCGCCCCACACAATATTATGCCACACAATGTGATCCCAAAACTGTATATCATTGCAGCCATTTTCCATTGCTTATTATTACGTCACTGGTTCTTTATGTAGTAACGGAATTTTTGATTTTGAGATACCATGTTGGGTTTTTGACCAGATATAAGGGCGTGTATGTAATTCCCATATTGCTCTTATGAAGGCAAAGCTCATAAGGGGCCAATAAAAAGGAGCGGTGAGGAGGGGTTTAAAGCAGTGTGTTACAGCGCTGGAAGCTAAAGCGGCAAGGATGACGCTGGAAAAAGCTAAAATAATAGGAATTAAGTGCAATGGGTTCAGGGTATTTGGAGCGGTGATGATGCTGTATGCCAAATATAGCAATAAAGGCCCATGAAGCCCTGCCGTTAAAATTGCTGAAACGAATGTGATTAAACAGCCCAATGATCGCCAGAGACCTAATGATTTAATCGTTTCGAATGGTTTTCGAGAGAGAACAGCGAGAGATTGTATATGGCCTTTAATCCAGCGCGTCCTTTGAGGTAACCATTGTGCAAGGTTGATTGGTGCCTCCTCTCTAGTAGGCAGCTCGATCATTCCGGCGCTATATCCATTTAAGGCAAGTCGATATCCTAAATCTGCATCTTCTGTGACGTTAAAAGGATCCCAAGCGCCAACTTTTTCTAGGACATTTTTCTTAAAATGGTTGGACGTACCACCAAGAGGTATTGGCCATCCCATTTTTGTCATTGCTGGAAGCCACACATCGAAATGAATAGCGTATTCAAGATCAAATTGGCTGGCAATCCAACTTTCTTCCCCATTATAGGCGTGTAAGGGCGCTTGAATGACAGCAAGGTTCGTGCCTCCATTTTGAAACGCTTGTGCGGCGGCCAACAATTGTTGCGGATGAGGGATATCTTCGGCGTCATAAACGGTAACAATATCACCGGTGGAAAACTGAAGCCCGTAATTTAAGGCTTTGGGTTTAGTCCTTGGGGCATGTTTTGGTACAGAAATAATTTTAAAATTTTGATGTTTGATAGCTTTTTTTAAGGCGCTCTCAGTCGCTTTATCGTCTTCCTCTGTTAGATAGAAAACTTCCAATTTATCTGCAGGGTAATTTAAAGCTTCCATAGCTGATACTGAACGTGAGGCGACTGCTTGTTCATGATATAAAGGGATTAAAAGTGTGAATTTGGGAAGGGCAAATGAAACGCTTTTTTTTGAAGGAGACGTGCTCTTAGTTTTGGGACTGTTGAAAATGCTTATTATAGCGGCGTAAAACCGAAAAATAACTTGTAAAAGTAGGAAGATTGAAAACACGACCATTATGTCATTTATGGAAAATTGTCCGAGGATGAAAAGGGCGCAAGTGATTGTCAAAAACACAAGGAAGGAGACCTTTTGACTGATAGGTATTCCGGATTTTATGCTTTTGTCAGGTTGAGTTTTCAAAAGATGAAAGCAAGCTTTTTGTAGGCGACTTTCTCGATAACCAGGCGGCGGAAACAGAATTTTAGACTGTTCTTCATGCGCAGGATTCTGATAGAGATTCATTGTAAAAACACCCCCATAAACGTCAACGTGCACAATGAGGTTTCATGGGGCATGTTGTTGTTTTAATAGGATTAAAC